>Ga0209702_10002547_pt1 | contig 31500 bp, 30 predicted proteins | sample FRY01_FD_187210 | JGI IMG/M metagenome (GOLD analysis project Ga0209702, IMG submission 187210) | Freshwater microbial communities from Lake Fryxell liftoff mats and glacier meltwater in Antarctica - FRY-01 (SPAdes) (version 2) | ecosystem: Environmental > Aquatic > Freshwater > Ice > Glacier...
TGATGTATTTATAGCCCCCCGTGTTACATGAACGGGTTCAAAGCACTGCTCTATTCAATCTAGCTTTTGACCAAAAGTTTGTACTCAAGTATTGAGTTATAAGAACTAAATAATATTGGCATTTCCCCCCTCTTTTCTATCATCGTCTTAAACAGTAAAGCTTGTAGATTGAATATTGAACATATTCAAAACACTGCAAAACTCAAGTTGAATATTAAGTAGCTACTTCAGAATTCATTTTACTTTTTATACAGTCCTGTATAATACATATACAGACCTGTATAGTACGTTTAAAGTACAGACTTTGTAGCAAATAGATTATGAAGCACATATCTTTAAACAATTTAAAGGAATTTCCCGATGAAAAAAATAACTTCAAGATTGATATTTATGATGAGCATATTTATGCTTTTATCTTTGAATGCCTGGGCTGAGCAGAGTGATGCAAAAAATGACACTATTGCAACCACTAATAAAGTCATGGTTTTAGACTTTCAACTTCACGATCTTACAGACCTTGCATATCCAAAAGAGGAACTAGCACGTATCAAATTTTTTAACACCTCATTTAAAAAGAAACTTGCCGATAATGGTGTGCAAATTGTGCCTGTAAACGATGAAATACTAAAAATACAAGCGTTGCAATCACCGACATACCTGTTTGATCATACTGATGTAGCAGCAGACTTAGCAAAAAGTAGCGGTGCTGATTATATGATTGTTGGAGTAGCGATGAAACCAACTTATCTTTTTGTTTATCCAAGACTTTTGTTAGTCGATGTGAAGACAAAAAGGAAAGCATTTACAGCTTATGTACAATTAGAAGGTTCTTGGCTTGAAGAACGTACCACTGAAAACAGCGCACAAAGACTTGCTGAGAAAGTCAATAACGAGCTAAAAAGAATATCAACGCTGATAAATTAAACTTTTAAAGTTCCAGTCTGCGATGCAAAGCATCCGTTATTGCAAAAGCTACGGTAAAAAGACTAATATTAAAGAATAATTTTTTATTTTTTTGATTAGTTAATGCCATAGTAGCAATAACATATGGTTGATTTTCACAACTTTCAGCCATTACTATCAATTTGTTATTTTTTAGTAATACACATTAATAAATTAGCAACTCAATACGATTAAACAAAAGTAAGTGACTTAACAGTGCAAACCCAGTTCTCACTTTTGCCTTGACTGGCGAACCAAATAAGACAGGGCTTGTAAAGAAACAAGCCATTTTTCTTTATACCCTCAAAAACGCCAACGGCAACGTATAGGCAACAGACCAAGCAATATCTAACAAAACCTTACCATTATCAGCTGCATTCAAGCAGTTTTCTCAAGTAAAAAGTTAGTTATCTATGGCCAGCCCCGAGTATTCTAGACACTTAGTAGCGTTACAATTAACAAAAATAGAAAAGATGTTTAAAAAGAATAAAAAAAAGCTCGCACAAGCGAGCTTAAGGGGGAGGAATCACAATCCATATTAACGATAATATGTGTCAGGAATATGACAATGCATCAAATCTGTTTTGATAAAATGGAACTGCCTGAAGTGGTAGTGTCCACCTTATGCAACAGCAAGCACTTTAAACCGCTATCAAAGTACTGAATATCTGCATATCAAAAAACAGAAAATCATCAGTAAGATGTCCGTTTAATGCTTAATTCTGATGCTTAAAGTGTGGGTTACAGTCACGAATTAACTGACTTAGCATTTCAAGACATTATTTTGCTAGAAAATGGCTAAGGTCAAAAGTTAAACTATAAGGTTAAGCTTAAGGATGAGAAACATCACGTTATAGCCTAAACCTGTATAAACATAGATCAGTTTAGGGGCCATAATGCAAAATCGAAATAAACCACACCATCAGCCACAACATCAACTTGCCATGAGCGTTTTACCAAGAGATTATGAGCAAGAATATCTCTACGCTAAACTCAAACCAAATAAGTTGGTGTTACTTAAAAACCATACAGGCCATCAGCTCGAGCATGATTTAACCGATCCTAAAAATCATCCAAACAACTAACTAATTTTATCCTTTTTCGATTGTCAAAGGCTTCGAAAGACCAAATACTCGTAATCATCATAACAACGATGAACGAGTCCAATCACAGATCCACCACCAGCCAATGAGCTTAAAAACGCGCTAGTTTATTTTACAGGTACGGAAAAATACTACCGCATCCATCCCAAAGCGGGATTAACTGATGGTACAAACTACCTATCTGAAACAGCAGTGTTATTGGCTGATTTATATGCATCGCATCTGGCAGCCATAGATCACAATGTGGAAAGCTTTAATTGCCTAAAGTTAAATCGGATTGCTAATAGTGCTGTGATCGTCATTGACGAGGGCAACAATCAATCACTTTGTTAAATAGCACTCAGAATTGCCCCATCTATTGATATAAATTGCACTAAAAACTGACCCACGAACCGTTACTATTCTGCTTTACTTATGAGCAGGAGAATTGGAGATCACTGTGGAATCATTGAGTGACATTAGACGTTAGCTTAATATTGCAAAAATGCCCAACCGTATATTATCGTTGATGATATAGCGCAAAAGATTTAAAAAGAAAAGAAGTCCAAAGCGTTTAATCCCACTTTAGCGGTAGAATAAATTATTTTGGGTCGGTCAATTTTAAATGCAATTGGTAGATCAAATTTAGATTCAATTCAATATGAAGAGTAAATGGATGATTAAAGGTGTGTTGGTGTCGTGCCTATTTCTGTTGGTTAGCCATGCTAGCGCAAATGAACTTGTTAGTCGTGTGGTTGGCGTTAGTGATGGCGATACAATTACAGTGTTAGATGCAACAAACGCGCTGCATAAGGTTCGTTTGTCTGGCATTGATGCCCCTGAGAAATCACAACCATTTGGCAGCGTTGCAAAGCAGTCTCTATCCGACATTTTGTTTGGTCAAGAAGTGTTGATTCACTGGCAAAAACGTGACAACTATGGTCGGATTATTGGAAAAGTGATGCTTGATGATGTTGATATCAATCTAGCGCAAATTAAAGCAGGCATGGCTTGGTTTTATCGGCAATATCAACAGCAACAGCCTCTTCAAGATCAAGCTGATTATGCTGCAGCTGAGCAAGAAGCCAAAGCGAATAAACTGGGCTTGTGGGTTGATGAAGACTCAATTGCACCATGGCACTTTAGGCGGGTTAAAAAAAGGTAAGTCCTTAGGTTTAAAGCGTCTATATCGTGATAACTGACAGCAATCAATAGCATACCGTTTTGGAATGACGCAGCTTAAAGAAAGGAGAGCGCTAACATGAAATATATTATGAAAGTATTAGTTGCCATGATGATGGTTTTTGGATTGGTCAATATTTCAGTTGCTGCTTGTAGAAAGTCGCAGGTTTGCGATGACAATGGAAACAATTGCAGTGTGCAAGATATCTGTGAAAGCACACTGGATTTACCATCTGTAGAACTTGCTCCGCTAAGACCTCTTCCCTCAATGGAACTAAAACCACTTCCATCTTTAGAATTGCCACCAGTTGGTACTTCAAGATGTGACTATATGCAGGTAAATGGTGTTTGGCAAAATATTTGTAGGTAGCTTACAGAACCAATTTATCAAGCGAGACTTACTGCACATTCACGATGCATGCTAGCTGTTCATTGATGCGACACTTTTTCATGTGTTCATTTCTAAAAGTGGGCTTTACGCAATGTTGGCTGGTTGGCAAAATCGAGGGCAAGTTAGTTTGATTAAATGAAATTGATTAAATGCGTTTGCTTAAATCATCATAGTTTATTAGCCTAACCAAACACTCAAGAATTAATCCTGCACTTCCCCTATAATATTGTCTATGAAAAACAACGAAGTTGATGTTCTCCTCATCGGTGGCGGCATAATGAGCGCGACGCTGGGCGCATTATTGCATCAGTTAGACGCTAGCTTACGAATAACCATGGTGGAAAAACTATCCGCAGTTGCCTTAGAAAGCTCTGATGCCATGAATAATGCTGGAACGGGTCATGCTGGTTATTGCGAATTAAATTATACGCCGCAAGCTGACGACGGCGATGTAACGATTAATCGTGCACTGGCAATTAATGCCAATTTTGAAACGTCTTTACAGTTATGGACGAGCTTGGTAGAAATGGGCACCCTGCCCGCACCTGAACAGTTTATTCGCAAAACACCCCATTTAAGTTTTGTTTGGAATGATGAAAAAAGTGGTAGCGATAATATTGCATTTTTAAAACAGCGTCATGCCAAATTAAAACAGCATCATTTGTTTAAAGAAATGCAATTTAGTGATGACTTTTCTCAACTAAAAACTTGGATGCCGCTCATTATGCAGGCTAGAGATGCGGCAATGCCTGTGGCAGCAACTTATGTTCCGCATGGTGCAGATGTTGATTTTGGTGTCATTACACGCCATTTAGTCTCCTCTTTAAAACAGCATAACAACTTTACTTTATTCACCAATACCAGCGTTAAAAGCATCAAAAAAGTTAAGATTCCAGCGGAAGATAATCGTTGGCATGTTGTGCTTAATGATACTTTCACAAATCAAAGTCATACCATCAAAGCAAAGTTTGTATTTATTGGCGCTGGCGGCGGCACATTACCATTATTACAAAAAGCCAATATCGATGAAAGTTTAGGTTATGGCGGCTTTCCAGTCAGTGGGCAATGGTTAATTTGCCATAACCCTGACGTGATTAAACAACATTACGCAAAAGTCTATGGCAAAGCAGCGATAGGCGCGCCGCCAATGTCCGTGCCGCATTTAGACACACGTATGATTGATGGCAAACCACAGTTATTATTTGGGCCTTTTGCAGGCTTTACCACCAAGTTTTTAAAAACAGGTTCTACACTAGATTTAGCTAAATCTATTAAAAAGAACAATATAAAAGCGATGTTAGGTGTGGGCAAAAACAATGTAGATTTAACCAAATATTTGATTAAAGAATCAACGCAAACCCATGAGCAACGCATGAATACCTTGCGTAGTTTTTTACCGCAAGCTAACAGTGCCGACTGGCATTTGGAACAAGCTGGTCAGCGCGTACAAGTGATTAAGAATTGTGAAGAAAACTGGGGGAAATTAGAGTTTGGCACAGAGATTGTCAGTGCTAAAAATGGTTCTTTGGCTGCGTTACTAGGCGCATCACCAGGTGCATCAGTCAGTGCGCAAGCCATGTTGGATGTGATTGAGCGCTGCTTTGCCAAACAAATAGCGCAAGATAGTTGGCAAAAAAAATTAAAGCAGTTAATCCCTGCTTATGGTGAATCACTTATTGATAATGCAGATTTATTAAACCGTGTGAGAAAACACACCCACACGGTTTTAAAGCTATTTTAAGATGCTTGTTATTTAATTTAACTGTTATTGAATTTACTTATTATTAGTTTACCGGTCGCTTAGTTTATAAACCAGCATCGCATCACCCTGCTTAAAGCCCATAATCGAATTGCCGCCACTGGCCACTGCGATATACTGCACGCCATTAACCGTATAAGAAATTGGCGGTGCATTCACACCAAAATCTGATTTTGTTTGCCACAAAAGCGCTCCTGTTTGGCTGTTGTATGCATTAAAGTTGCCATTACCCTCACCCACAAACACTAAACCGCCTGCAGTAGCTAAAGAGCCGCCAACCAACGGTTGCTCAGTTTTATTTTGCCAAGCGATTTTTCCCGTTGTTAAATCAACTGCCGATAATAAACCCCAGCTTGGATCAGTTGTTGGCTCGCTAGAAGCATAACGTAGCACAGGGCTTGTTTCCGTCGCAGCTGTTTCGTGCAATGTATATTTAATTGGCGCATGAATGCCAGATACAAACGCTAGCTGTTTACCTTCATCAAGACTGACTGGCGACCAGTTAGAACCGCCTAAAATACCTGGATATAATACTTCGCCTTCAAAAGTGGCTTTAGCAAACATATTCTGTTGTGGCACAAAGGCATCTGACTTTTTAAGCAGTTTGCCAGTTAAACGGTCATGGATATAAAACCAGCCTGTTTTGCTAGCTTGGCCAACGGCTGCAATGGTTTTTCCATCTTCGGTTTTGTAATCAAATAGCACTGGCGGACTAGCTAAATCATAGCCCCATAAATCATGTGGCACTTGCTGATAAAACCACTTTAATTTACCAGTGTTGGTGTCTAATGCCACCAAAGACACCGTGTATAAGTTATCTCCAGGACGTGAAACATCGTTCATTTGTGGCGATGGGTTGCCGGTGCCAAAGTAAAGAGTATCGCTTTGCGTATCAATCGCTGGCGTACTCCAAGCAGAACCGCCACCCAAACTTGCTGAATCGGGATAGTTAGGTAATGCCGCTTTTTCCTGTGCAATATCACGATCTAATGTAATACCATCTGCCGTTGTTAAGCTAAAGTCACCTTCCCATCCTTTGCTTGGTATGGTATCAAATTGCCAAACACGTGAGCCATCATTGATATCAAATGCAGCTAAAAAGCCCGGACGACCAAATCGACCTGCTACGCCAATAACGGCGCCTAGCGGCGCATCTTTGATCGGATTATCTATGTGCAAGCCATAACCAACACCAGTAATACCAATTATCACTTTTCCTTTATAAACGACAGGGGCCATGCCAATACCAATACCTGTGCCGCCGGTTACTTTACGTGCTTTATTTGGGTCATCTTGGCTTAGGGTTTCCTGTCCTTCTCGGCTGATGGCCGCCTCGACCACATCAATATCCCACAGTTTTTTTCCACTTTGTGCATCCAAAGCAATCAAGCGAGCATCGACTGTGCCCATATATACTTTGCCATCGCTAACAGCGACGCCTCTGTTTTGTGGTCCGCAACACATTTTCCAATCTGCACGTCTATCATGCTCATAACGCCAAAGCTCTTGACCCGTAACGGCATTAACCGCAACTACATGGTTAAACGGTAGCGAAAAATACATGATGCCATTTTGCACTATCGGTGTCGTTTGATAACTAGCCACCACACCGCTGTTGTGTTTCCATGCTAGGCTTAGTTTTTTTACGTTATTTGTATTAATTTGATTTGCGCTAGAAAAGCGCTGGCTGGTATAGTCATTGCCAAAGCTTGGCCACTCTTGCGCATAGTTTGAAGACTTGATTTGCGCTTGCTTACATGCGGTTAAGCCCATCACTAGCAGCAAAGAAAATAACACGGATGAAATAGGTAAAATGCGTTTCATGTTGGCGATTCCAATTAACAGTCATTCTAAAAGTATACTGAGAAGTATACCCTTAAACAAAGCGTAAAGACGAATTGATTATTTCAAACAACGTTCTTTCATTATTATCATGAGATTGCATTCAATATGAAAGATAAAAGCACTCAGAAAACCGCCATTATTATTGGTGCGGGTATCGCTGGTTGCAGCACCGCTTATGCATTAGCCAAACGCGGCATGGCGGTCACGCTGATTGAGCGTCATGCTGAAATTGCCCAGGGAGCATCGGGCAACCCTTTAGCCATGCTTTACCCTAAATTCAATACTGGCATGAGCGTACTGAGCATGATGGCGAGTCATGGCTTTACCTTTACCTTAGATTTACTCAAACAATTACCCAACATCGAGTCTATTTTTCAGTTATGTGGTCAAATTCAACTGGCATTTAATCAGCGTGAGCAAGAAAAACAATCCGCGCTATTAGATAGCCTGCATCAACACCCTACTATGCAATTATTATCTTCCGCTGAAACAAGCGCAATCGCCAATCTAGCACTCCCATCAGGTGGCTTATATTTACCTAATGCTGGCTGGGTAAAGCCACAATTACTCTGCCAAGCACTCATTCAATCTGACTTAATTAGTCGCCATGTTGCTAGCCAGGCCTTAACGATTCATCAAGATGGTGAAAATTGGCAAGTAACATTAGCCGATGAACAAACGTTGGTTGCCGATGTGGTTGTGCTGTGTAACGCCAATGATTTGCATCAATTTGAACCGTGTGCGCACCTACCAATAACCGCCGTCAGAGGTCAGGTTAATTTTTTTAAAGTAAATGCAGTCAGCAAGGCAATGAATATGGTGATTTGCACCGACCATTATTTAAGTCCATCCGTTGATGGATTACATTCGATTGGCACTACTTATGCGCCTAATGATCAAAATCCTGCGGTGTCTGCTCAAGATACGTATACCAACTTGCAAGCGTTAAAACAAATGTCACCTGCTATTTTCAACAGCATTAATCAAACTGAAGTAACAGGACGCGTTGCGTGGCGTAGCGCAACCCGCGACTATTTACCGTTAGCGGGTGAGTTAATTGATGCCCAGATACTCAGAAAAAAACCACCGCGTTATAACGAAAATCCTTGTGATTTGCCTTGGCTAAAAGGGTTGTATGTGAATGCAGGCCATGGCTCAAAAGGCATGATCACCGCACCGTTATGTGGTGAGTTGATTGCAAATTTGGTGATGTGCGAGCCATTAGCAATTGCACAATCTCTGGCAACAAAGCTAAATCCAAACCGCTTTTTGTTAAGAGACATGGGCTTAAAACAGATTGCGCAAAATTTGTATGATTTTTAGATTAGAATAATGTGATGGTCGACGTCAACACACTCATTAAAGACGCTCAAACAGCGCAATCTACAGGTAACCACGCGCTTGCTTTAAATTATTTTCAGCAAGCATTATTGCAATATCCCAACGAGGCGAGTCTGTTGATTGCTTGCGGCAATCTTTGCATGAAGCTTAATCAAGTTGAACTAGCTGCGCAGCATTTTAGAAATCTATTATTGGTCAATCATAGCCCTGATGTAGCGAATGCACTTTCTTATGCTTTGCAAGCACATGGCAATCAATCCGCCAATGCAGGCCGCGATAGCATTGCAGAAGCTTGCTTTACAGAGGCACTGCAATACCACCCTAAGCATGCTATTTTTTGGTATAACTTAGGGAATGCACAACGCAATTTAGGCAAGATTGAAGCCGCTATTACAAGCTTTCAACAATCTATAGTATTCAATCCAAATGATGCCGACGCTTATAATAATTTAGGCAATGTACAACGTGAACTTGGTCAGCTAGATTTAGCCATTGCCAACTATGAAAAAGCTATTGCTTTAGACGGCAATATGCACCACTCGCTAGCGCATTTAATTCACCAAAAGCAGCATATTTGCGATTGGGGTGGTGAAGGAAAAGACAATCTTGCGCAACAAATTTTGGCTATTCGCGAGATTATAAGCACAACGCCTGATGCGGCAATTGCCCCTTTTGCTTTTTTAGCAATGCCAAGCACCACCGCTGCAGAACAAAAGCGGTGTGCAAATCATTATATTGCTCAACATTATATTGAATTAAACGCCCTGCGCGACACATTGGCATTCACGCATTATTTACAAACCAAACCTAGATTAAAAATAGGCTATTTATCGGCTGATTTTAGGTTGCATCCACTGGCATTTTTGATTACTGAGTTGCTTGAGAATCATGACAAACTACAATTTGAACTTTATGCTTACGCCTATGGTGCAGAGGACAAAACCGATGTTCGCAAACGCCTTGTCAATGCATTTGACCACTTCGTGGATATTCGACCGTTAGACGATGTGGAAGCGGCGACCAAAATTAATCAAGATCAAATTGATATATTGGTTGACCTAACTGGTTATACCCAAAGCAGTCGCACAGGAATTGCGGTATTAAAACCAGCGCCGATTCAGATTAACTGGCTAGGCTTTGCTGGCACCATGGGCGAATTTGCTGAACATGCACCATTATTTGACTATCTATTAGCCGATAAAATAATCGCGCCTCATCAAGCTGATTTTAGTGAGAAGTTGCTTTATCTACCTTGCTATCAGCCTAATAATAAAAGAGCTTGTGCTCAAACTAGCGCAAAAGCGGATCATGGCCTACCTAACGATAGCTTTGTTTTTTGCTGCTTTAACCAAACATTTAAGATAACGCCTGATGTTTTTGCAGTTTGGATGCGCTTATTAAAACAAGTGCCAACAAGCGTACTCTGGTTGCTAGCTTGCAATCCATGGGCAAAAGCGAATTTAGAAAAAGAAGCTGAATCTGCCGGGGTTGATAAACGTAGACTGATTTTTGCTGCAAGAGTCTCATCAGAAACACACATGGAAAGGCAACAACATGCCGATCTGTTTCTAGATACCATGCCTTATAACGCACACACTACCGCCAGTGACGCATTGGCTGTTGGTTTGCCAATACTCACCTGCAAAGGAGATACATTTGCCTCCAGAGTGACTGCAAGCTTGCTAAATCATATTGAAATGCCTGCTTTAATTTGCGATACATTAACCGCTTACGAAGAAAAAGCGCTCTACTTTGCACAACATGCACAAGCATTGACTGAGATTAAAGCTGAGTTGAAGCACAAAATACAAAGCACTGATTTATTTAATGCGAAAAAATTTGCCGCATCCTTAGAGCGCCAATACCTTGCAATCTGGCATGATGCCTGTAAAAATTCATCTCATTAGGCGCGTTTATACAATAGGGTCGTCAACTGTAATCAATGCGCTAAAAATTGCGGAGGATATAATCAATAGGCCTCCCAGCCACTCACTCCAAGCCATGGACTCGCCTGCTAAGTAGTAAGCCGCAATTGCTGCCACCACTAACTCGAATAAAAAGATAACCGCGGTACGCGCTGCGGCAACATGCGTAACCCCATATTGGACGAGCAAAGTGCTTACAAATAGCACCAATCCAACGGCCAACATCATCAACCAATCATTAGCACTAATCGCATTGGATAATGTGTTTAACTGTCCGAAAAATAAAATACCTAACAATGAAATAAATGTTACCCCAAGCCACACAGAAAATGACTTAGCTGTCAAACTTAAATGGTCAGATTTACGGGTAATCACATTGGTTAAGGCAAAGCCAACACCAGCTGAAACAGCTAACCAATCAGATTGACTGCTGGGCAAAGGAAAGCTTTTGGTTTCATCATAAAGCATGATAAAGGCACCTAACAAAGAGGTGATAATAACCAAGACATCTTTTAAGCCAGCCCGTTCTTTTAGCCAAAAATGCGCTAATAATAAGGTCCAAACTGGCGATAGATAAAACAGCAAAATAACGCGCATGACTTCGCCATCAATGACCGCAAGTACATAACTTAAATTGGTCCATCCAGCCGCTAACACTAGCCAAATAATACTCATAGGCTGATAGAGTAGCGCGCGCCAATGTCGCCCAAAAACAAAGCACCCGATTAGCATTGCAATCAAATAAGTATAGAAACTAGCAACCACAGCGGAAACCCCAGCCTGCTCTAATAAGCGATAAGGAAACCAAATAACGCCCCACACGGTTGCACCAGAAAGCAAACCAAATATTGCAAAAAAGTTTTTATTATTACCGATGCTCACTATAATACTCATCTATGAACGAAAATTTAAATTTGCTTCAACCCTACCCATTTCAGCGCCTTAAAGATTTATTTGCTGGTCTTGCGCCGAACACACAATATACCCCAGTTAACTTATCAATTGGCGAACCCAAACATGAAACACCGAAGATTATTCAACAAAGTTTGATTGATCAAATTGCAGGCTTGGCCAGTTATCCCACCACCCTTGGTTCGGTTGAGCTGAGACAAGCAATTGCTGACTGGGCAACGCGTCGCTACGGTATTCCTGCTCTGGATATTGATCAAGAGATTATTCCAGTGAATGGTAGCCGTGAAGCTTTATTTGCCTTGGCACAAGCCGTTATTGATACGAGCAAGCCTAATCCTGTTGTCATTAGCCCAAACCCGTTTTACCAAATTTACGAAGGCGCGGCTTTCTTAGCCGGGGCAGAACCCTACTTTATTAATACATTGCCTGAAAACCAGCACAAGATGGATTTCAGTACGGTACCAAGTGCTGTGCTTAAACGTACCCAGTTAGTTTATGTTTGTTCACCAGGCAACCCGTCTGGCAAAGTCATGTCATTGGATGATTGGCAACAATTATTCAATTTATCAGATCAGTATGGTTTTGTTATTGCAGCGGACGAATGTTATTCTGAAATTTATTTTAATGAAGCCAACCCACCACTGGGTGCGCTACAGGCGGCGAAAAAACTAGGTCGCGACTATTCTCGCCTCGTTGCTTTTAGCTCATTATCCAAGCGTTCCAATGTGCCTGGCATGCGTTCTGGGTTCGTCGTAGGCGACTCTGCTATAATCGCTAAGTTCTTACTTTATAGAACGTATCATGGCTGTGCAATGAGTCCAGCTATACAAGCGGCTAGTGCGACTGCTTGGAACGATGAGGCGCATGTTGTCGAAAATCGTCGCCTTTATACCGAAAAATTTAGCACCATTACCCCCATGCTCAAAACAGTGTGGTCTGCGGTAGAAATGCCAGATGCGGCGTTTTATCTTTGGATACAAACCAATCAAGATGATACCGCCGTTGCAATTCAGCTAAAACGTGATGCTAACATCACTGTTCTCCCTGGTAGTTATTTAGCTAGAGATGCACATGGCATCAACCCTGGCAAAGGCTTTATTCGAATGGCACTCGTTGCACCATTAGCCGAATGTGTTGAGGCAGCTCAACGTATTCAACAGCTTTATTAAGTTAAGATTTCTGTTAATTAATAATCAAGGAGTAGCAACATGAGTGAAAGAATTATTATGCGCGTAGGCGAAGCATTGGTCGCTGGCGGTCCATTAAATACCGCAGCAGAGCCAGAAGTAGCGATTGGTGAAATGGATGGGCCAATGGGCGTTGCGTTTGCTAATCAAATGGCTAATCAATCTCAAGGTCATTCAAAAGTATTGGCGATTATGAATACCGATATTCAAGTGCGCCCAGCAACCTTAATGGTCAGTAAAGTAACCGTTAAAGATACGGCTTACACCAATATTTTAATGGGTACTGTGCAAGGTGCGATTGCAAATGGCGTATTAGATGCTGTGCGCGAAGGGTATATCCCAAAAGAGAAAGCCAATGATTTAGGCATTATCGTGTCAGTTTGGTTGAATCCAGGTGTGGTTGGTCAAAAAGATTTAGATCATAAAGCGTTATTTGAAATTCACCGTAAAGCAACAACGTTGGCGATTAAAAAAGCCATGTCAAATGAGCCTAGTATTGATTGGTTATTAGAAAATCAAGATAAGATTATTCATAAGTATTACCAAATGGGTTTAGACGGTAAAATCTAAATGTCTTACCAATGTTTTAGCGCAAAAGCCGCTTATTGATTAAGCGGTTTTTTGTTGCATAAAAGTTTTAACGCGTTGGCTGCAATCGCTTTTTATTTTGTCGGCATCCAAACAATCGACAACAGAAAGTCCTTGCATCCCGCGCAACCAAGTTAATTGCCGCTTGGCTAACTGGCGTGTCGCAAAAATACCTCGATCGCAAAACGCATCAAGGTCATATTCACCTTCTAAATACAGCAATGCTTGTCGATAACCAACGCAACGCATTGCGGTTGTTTCAGCGGTTAAACTTGGATATTGTGCTAACAATTGTTTAACTTCATCTATCAATCCACCTGCTAGCATTTGTTTAAAGCGCAGCGCAATCCGTTGATGCAATACTTTTCTATCACTCGGCATTAAGGCCATTTTGAGTATATCGTAGGGCAAAGCTTGATTCGCTTGTGCCGCTTGTTGCTTGTAAAGTGCCGTCATGGTTTGCCCTGTGATTTCATACACTTCTAATGCGCGCTGGACGCGCTGCATATCATTCGGCATTAATCGAGATGCAGTTTCAGGATCAATAGCAGCCAGTTTTTGATGCATTGCAGGCCAGCCAATTAGTTCGGCTTCTTCATCTAATTGCGCTCGTATAGTTGGGTTCGCTTCTGGCAAGCCATTTAAGCCATTTTCCAGCGCTTTAAAATACAACATCGTGCCACCAACCAACAAAGGCACTTTGCCACGTGCGGTAATATCAACCATTAAACGCAAGGCATCTTGGCTAAAACTAGCCGCTGAGTAAGCTTGTGTTGGCGGGATAATATCAATCAAATGATGTGGCGCGACTTTTAAGATTTCAGCATCAGGTTTGGCCGTTCCAATATCCATTCCCTGATAGACCAAAGCTGAATCAACACTGATAATTTCGACTGGATATTGTTGTAACAATGCCACCGCAGCATCGGTTTTACCGCTTGCTGTTGGTCCCATTAAAAAAATTGCTGGCGGTAAAGAGTTGTTATTCATGCTGTTAATTATTGTTTGAAGTTATATAATGTTGCTTTAACATGTAATTAATTGGGTGCTTTTTAATGCGCTCAACAAGAAATGGCAGATTATTATGAATATGGAAAAAGTTGTTTTTGGTTTTTTTATTGTACTCGCAATGACGCTCAATTTCGGCTTCTTTATCGGTGATATTGATAATGCTAGCCACCATCATGTTTATGAATTATACGCGGCTATCATTGTGAGTTTAATCGCAACCGTACTTAAATTTGGTGACCGCACACAGGTTGGGGCAATTTTACTGTCCACGAGCTTAGCAGCTGACTTGCAACTCATTACGGCTGCTATTTTATGGGCAGCCTTTCAAAACTCCATGGAAAGCTCTAATTTAATGGTCTATATCGTCTCACTTTCTGGTGGCGCATTAATGGCCAATTTCGTCTCAGTTGTTCTACTCATTTCTGAAACCATTAGCCAGCGTCGTTAATTCAATCACGCATCCTACTTCAATAAGAAACGCTATACTCAACCATGAATAGCATTCTCTTCATGATTTTGCGCCGCTTAAGGCGCCCAATTATCCTGATTATTGTCAGTTTTGCTATTGCAACAATCGGCCTGACCCTTGTGCCTGGCGTAGATGACCAAGGCAATGTTTGGCATATGAGCATATTCGAAGCTTTTTATGTCATTAGCTACACAGCAACAACGATTGGATTTGGCGAGGTTCCATTCCCCTACAGCCAAGCGCAACGCTTATGGATGACCTTTTCAATCTACTTTACTGTTCTCCCTTGGTTTTATGCTGTCGGTAAAATTATCAGCTTATTGCAAGATGTTAGCTTGCGCCAAACCGTGTCCGCAGAACGACTTGCGCGTCAGGTGCGCAGCCTGCAAGAGCCCTTCTTTATCTTATGTAGCTATGGACAGTCTGCAAGCTTACTCGTCCATATTCTTGATGAAAAAGGCATGCGAGTAGTCGTTATTGAGCAAAATCAAGAACGCCTAAACGAGCTAGAGTTAACCGATACCAGAAACATCATACTCAGTCTTTGCGCTGATGCTAAGATTCCTGAAAACTTGATTCGCGCCGGCATTTACAACCCTTTTTGTAGCGGTGTTGTGACGCTCACCGACAATGACGAAGTCAATCTTGCCGTAGCAGTTTCGGTTAAGTTAATGAACCCTAGCCTACGAGTATTAGCGCGTGCAGAACGTAAAGATATTGCTGCCAATATGGCTTCGTTTGGCACGGATCATATCATCAATCCTTATACATTATTTGGCGAGCAACTCGCTATGCGCGTGCATGCGCTTGGTACCTACATTCTGCACCAATGGTTGACTGGGGTACCGGGAGATACATTGCCACCTCCAGAAAATCCGCCTAGAGGAAACTGGTTAGTGTGTGGTTATGGTCGCTTTGGTAAATCGGTTGTAGAAAACTTAGAACGCGAACAGCTCACCACAACGATTATCGAGGCGATGCCAGACCTTACCGAGTGTGAAAAATGTGTGATTGGTAGCGGCACTGAAGCAAGCACTTTATTAGAAGCAGGTATTGAAGAAGCTTGTGGCATTGTTGCAGGCACTGATAACGATATTAATAACTTATCCATTGTGATGACTGCAAAAGAGTTAAATCCAAACTTGTTCTTAATTGTGCGTAAAAATAACCGTAACAACGGTGCGCTATTCAAAAAGTTTGGCGCCAATATCACCATGCAACCAACTGACATTATTGCGCATGAGTGTTTGGCTCACATGCTAACGCCACTATTAGCTGAGTTTTTAAACTTGGTACGCAGTCAAAATAACCAATGGGCAAATAGCTTAATTAGTCAGCTAGTTGATGTGGTGGGTGAAACCGTGCCAGAAACGTTTGCGCTAACAATCAATGCAACCAATGCCATTGCGGTAAGTGAATATATTAAAAACGGCATGCAGATTAAGTTACAAAATCTGATGCAAGATCCTGCCAACCGAGAAAAAAATCTTAAATTAGTGCCTTTATTACTGATCAGAGATGGCGTTTCTCACCTGGTGCCTGATCAGGAAATGGTCGTACTTAACGATGATTGTATTTTATTCTGTGGCACGTATGACGCAAAAACAGCCTTACCTGCCTCAATGAACAACACCAAAACATTCAACTACATTATGAATGGATTAGAAATACCGGATAGTCTTGTTTGGCGCTGGATTAAGCGCATAACGTCTTAATCAAATTGACACATCAAACTCATATTTTCAAGCTCATATTATCAAATCCATATCATCAAAACTAAATCATCAGACCGATTATTGACCGCGCATAAACATCTTATCTAAATCACTCATAATGACTTGAAACCAAGTTGGGCGACCATGGTTACACTGTCCTGAACGCTCAGTCGCTTCCATATCCCGTAATAATGCATTCATCTCTGTAATCGTCAAAGTGCGATTCGCTCTGACTGCCGCATGGCAAGCCATTGTGCCTAATAAGGTATTCCGTTGATCGGTGAGCACCCTACTCGCACCATATTCACTTAACTCACGCAAAACATCTCGCGCCAGCGCAACCGCATCTGCTCTTTGTAATAAAGTTGGTACCGCGCGCACTGCTAAGGTTGTGGGCGAAAGTACGGCAATATCAAAGCCTAATTGCGCTAATGTCTCCTCACCACTGGCTAATAAACCATTGACGGTTGCTACTTCTTGTCGATCTGCATTAAAACTAACCGGTAACAATAGTGGCTGCATAGGCACCGCTTTATCATCTAACGCTTGTTTTAATCGTTCATACATAATGCGCTCATGCGCCGCGTGCATATCGACAACCACTAAACCTTGTGTATTTTGTGCCAAGACATAAACACCGTGCAGTTGCCCTAAAGCAAACCCTAATGGATATTCGGTAATAGCTTGTGAAGGAATATTATTTTGCAGCGCTTTTGATGCAAATGAATCGCTTCTTTCATTTGGTGATAGATGCGTTTCGCCATACAACTGTTGATAAAAATCAGGTGTTTGATTTGCCGATAAAGGCATTTTTGATTGATATCTTGGATATGGCTGTGCAAATTGGTTTGTTGAAGCACTTGTTGAAAACTGAGTTGCTACAAAAGGATTATGCGCAGCTTGACCAGCCGTCACCGCATTCGACTCACCTGTTGGTGTAGCTAAGACTTTATTTAACGCATGAAAAATAAAGCGATGAATCGCCTGACTATCTCTAAAGCGCACTTCTGTTTTAGCGGGATGCACATTCACATCTACCAAATGCGGATCTAACTCTAAAAATAAAACAAAAGCAGGATGTCTATCGTGATGCAATACATCTTGATACGCTTGACGTATCGCGTGGGCAATCAGTTTATCGCGTACAAAACGTCCATTCACATAAACGTATTGCGTATCTCGTCGCCCACGATTAAAGGTTGGTTTTGCCGCTACTCCCCAAAAACGTAAACCAGCAGCTTCATCATCAACCGCCACTGTTTCTGCGGTAAATTCAGCGCCTAACACATCTTTAAAACGTTTACTCGGCTCTGACACGGCATAACGGCTAATAATGCGTCCATTATGCTCTAAGGTAAAAGCAACATCAGGGCGCGACAAAGCGACGCGCGTATAAGCATCTTCACAATGACCAAACTCTGTAGCCTCTTGCTTTAGAAATTTACGTCTGGCTGGCGTATTAAAATATAAATCATTCACTTCTAGTATCGTGCCTACGTCTAAAGCACTAGGCGCTAATGCAGAAATTTCACTGCCATAGGAATGAATAGTCCATGCATGTTTCGCGGCTTGGGCGCGACTGACAATCTGCGTGCGAGAAATCGATGCAATACTGGCCAACGCCTCACCACGAAAACCAAGACTAGCCACTGACTCTAAGTCATCTAAAGAGGTTATTTTACTGGTGGCGTGCCTAGTTAAAGAGAGTGCTAAATCATCTGCATTAATCCCGCTACCATTATCAGCAACACGTAGCTGCTTAATACCACCTTCTATTAAACTCACTTTAATGTCGGTACTTTTCGCATCCAAGCTATTTTCCAGTAATTCTTTTAAGGCAGAAGCTGGTCTTTCCACTACTTCCCCAGCAGCAATTTGGCTAATAAGTTGGTCGGGTAATACTTTAATGATATTCATGGCAATTAATCATTATTTGCAATAGTTCTTGCCAAGGCAGGATTAGCCGCAAAATATTTTTTAATGCCCGAAAGAATAGATTTAGCCAGTTGATGTTGATGGTTATCATCATTCAATTTACGCTCTTCTTCTGGGTTACTAATAAACGCAGTTTCAACTAAAATAGAAGGAATGTCGGGTGATTTTAAGACTGCAAAACCAGCTTGCTCTACATGCTTTTTATGCAATACATTAACTTCTTCCACATACTCCAAAACAGCTTTTCCTAATTTCAAACTGTCATTTATGGTAGCCGCTTGCGATAAATCTAATAGCGTTTTTGCCAAAATAGGATCTTTGTCTTTTAAGCTTACGCCGCCAATTAAATCAGATTGATTTTCTTTTTGAGCTAAATAACGTGCAGTGGTACTGGTTGCGCCGCGCTCTGACAAAGCAAACACAGAAGAACCGCGCGCCGAGGATTTTGTGAATGAGTCGGCATGAATCGAAATAAACAAATCAGCTCTCAATTTGCGCGCTTTAACTACTCGGCCCCCTAGTGAAACAAAATAATCGCCATCTCGCGTTAGCACACCGCGCATATTAGGCTCAGCATCAACATAAGCTTTTAGCTTTTTAGCAATTGCTAATGTAATATCTTTTTCTCGACTACCGCTTGCCCCGCCAGCACCAGGATCTTCGCCGCCATGCCCTGCATCAATTGCAATGGTAATAATGCGGTTATCTTGTTTTTGATTCATTGTTGGCGTTTCTTTATCCATCTCTTTTTGAGTCGGATTTTCCGTCACAGCGATTTTCTCTTCAGGCTTAACTTGTATGTTCAGATTTTTATCTAGCCTATCTAGCATCGCCATCACAGGGTCTTTTAATGGCAAAATATCTAACACTAACCGATGCTTGTACTCGCTGACTGGGCTTAAAGAAAACACATTAAAATTGACTTCTTTTTTTAAATCAATCACCACGCGAACAACGTTAGGTTGATATTGACCAATACGCACTTGTTGAATATAAGGATCGTCAACAAGAATTTGTGTTGGTAGAGAATTTAATACTTCATTCAGCGAAATATCTTCAATATCAAGCACCAAACGTTCAGGTTTTTTGAGTGATAGGGTTTGGTATTTAAACACCCCACTGCCTTCAAATGTCATCCTCGTATAGTCTTCAGAAGGCCAAACGCGCGTCGCCGTAACAAGGTTAGCAGCTAGCGCAGAGGCACTGATAGTAAGCGATAAGCTGACTAGTACTAATTTTGCAAACAATAATTTAACCATACGTCCTTGTTATATTTCACGCGTAATTGTTAAGGTTCGACCAACCGCTTGCTGATCATGATTTGATAGTGTTAATACCACATCAAAGCTGGGTTTAGGCAATAGTGTACCTGCTTTTTCTGGCCACTCAACCATACAAACACTCATCTGGTTAAAATACTCACTAAAGCCAACAGCATCCCATTCATACGCATCAGTAAACCGATATAAATCAAAATGATACACTTGAAAACCAATCAACTCGTAGGGTTCAACCAAGGTGTAAGTTGGGCTTTTTACTTTGCCTTCATGCCCTAAACCTTGTAACACACCACGAACAAAAGTGGTTTTACCAGCACCTAAGTCGCCATGTAAATAAACCGTCATACCTGCCGATAATTGTTGAGCAAAATCACGACCAGCTTGTAACGTCGCTGCTTCATCGGCTAATTCACGTGTAAAATGTTCAGCCATGACGAGCACTTCTAAGCCTAACGAAATGACCACTGCTGAGTTGTCGAGCCTTGACTTGGCTAAACTGACTGACGACATCAAACGCTGGGGTCGTGAACTTGGTTTTGCCGACATTGGCATTACCGATACGGATTTGTCGCAAGCTGAATTTGGTCATCAAGAATGGATAGCTAAGGGCTTTCATGGTGAAATGGATTATATGGCAAAACACGGCACGAAGCGAACTCGCCCTGCCGAATTAGTACCAAATACCATTCGTATAATTTCTGCAAGATTAGATTATTTACCGCCCAAAACCAAAAATAGTTGGCAAGTGATTAACAATGGTGAACAGGCCTTTATTTCACGTTATGCGCTAGGCCGTGATTATCACAAAGTCGTGCGCAATAAACTGCAAAAACTGTGCGATAAAATTCAATTAGCCACACAACAAGCTGAATATCGCGCCTTTACCGATAGCGCACCCGTACTAGAAGTCGCGCTAGCCGAAAAAGCTGGTTTGGGCTGGCGCGGCAAACACACATTACTCATCAATAAAGACCACGGCTCTTGGTTTTTTTTAGGTGAAATCTACACCAATCTACCATTACCAATCGACCAATCCGCCAGCAACCATTGTGGCAGTTGCAATGCCTGCATCGACATTTGCCCGACTAAAGCGATTACAGCGCCTTATGAAGTAGATGCAAGGCGATGCATCTCTTACCTAACTATCGAGCTTAAAAACAGCATTCCCGTTGAATTAAGACCACTCATCGGCAATCGCGTCTACGGCTGCGACGACTGTCAACTCACCTGCCCATGGAATAAATTTGCCGAAACCACCCAAGAAGAAGACTTTCACGTGCGTCATGGCTTAGATGATATTAATCTTGTTGAATGCTTTAGTTGGACAGAAACAGAATTTAAACAAAAAATGGCAGGTAGCGCCATTTATCGGATTGGCTATGAACAGTGGTTACGTAATATTGCAGTGGGATTAGGCAACGCACCAACAAGTGCAAAAGTCATTACCGCCCTCAAACAACGCGAAAACGATAATAGCGAATTGGTCAGAGAACATGTTGAATGGGCTTTAGAACAACATCAAACATTAAGCGCCACCAGTTAAATCGCATCCAAAAGGCTGCTCAATATCATAACCAATCTAAAGCCAACCACAGACAGCACAAACGCAAAGAGCTAATCTTTAACTAAAACGCTTTTAAAAGCCTTAGAAATAACTGTAACTGTTAATCATTAAGTAAGGCCGCCAAATCCGCTTCATTCAACTCGTTTGATGCGACAGCTAGCATCGTCAATACACGATTAGCATCAATCGCATTTAATTGAAAGCCATTTAGTGCCAAAAACAACTCAACTGCAACAAAAGCAGTTCGTTTATTACCATCTAAAATGGATGATTTTTTGCCAAACCAACACCATAAGCAGCCGCTAGTTCTGCACAATCTGGCTGTGCATATTGTGCAAGATTGACGGCACCCTGCAATGCCAAATCAAACATTCCCTCATCATGAATACCCTTGATACCGCCATGTTCTGCCAATTGCTCATCATGTATCGCCAACATCACTGCCCTATCCAACCATACCCAATCGCTCATTTGGCCAGCTCGCGCAATACAGCACGACGAGATTTCATGATCTTTCTAGCTTCAGTCATTTGCTTCTCAAAAACTTCATCATGCGGCGTAATCGTAACCCCGCCTGGCGTATCAGTTAAAAAAACCGTATCCCCTTTTTCTAGCTTCAGTTTTGCCAATACTTCTTTTGGCAAAATTAACCCTACAGAATTACCAATTTGCGTTAATTTAATCTCTTGCATAATACGCTCCAATTAATGTTATAACATTTGTTATAAAGCGCCGCTTTTTATAAAATACAACTCTGTACAAAATTCAGCTGTTCGGAAAAAGTATTAAACCACTAAAGCTAGATTGCTTCCTCCCTGCGCTCCTCGCAAAGACGTGCAGTCATCGCAAGCACTGCGTGGCTATCCACAATACATCATCATTCGCGGTAATAACCGCGAGCCAGTTTTCGCATCTAATCAAAACAATCAATGTGGTCAGACTCGATTGATTTCCACAGAACTGAAAAATTGGATAAGGGTGGCGACAGAAAATCAAATAAATTTCAAAAACAAAAAATCAATCGAGTCTGACCCCATTGATTTTGGATTTAAAACCGATTAATTTGAGAAATCAATGGAGTCTGAGCCCATTGATTCAGCGTAAAGGTAAATTTTTGTTAATTGTTAGTTTTGGGGTTGGTTGTTATGCCACAATTTATTCAATTTCAAGATGGGCGGTTTTATCACCAGCCTAACCTATCATTCAAGCGGGACGCCTAACGGCGCCCCTTAATTCAAACGTTAGAGCTACCACTTACCTGAGGCCACCTTAATGCCAGACTTAGCAACCATCGGAGCTGCGCTTAGTAGCATCAAAACTGCAACTGACATTGCAAAGTTCTTGCGTGAGTCGGACCTGTCTATCGAGAAGGCAGAACTCAAGCTAAAGCTTGCCGACCTTCTGGTGTCGTTGGCAGACGCAAAAATTGAGTTAGTCGAGGTGCAAGAGGAGTTGGCAAAGAAAGATAAAAAAATAGGCGAATTGACTTTGGCCTTTGAAGCAAAAGGCGAACTCATCCGCTACGGGGATGCATACTACGTCAAAGATGCCAAAGGTGAGGCAGTTGGTAAACCATTCTGCCTTCGTTGCTTGGAGAACGATCACAAGCAACGGCAGCTTGTCCGCTCTGCCAAAGACCATCGGACAATTGTTTGCGCGTCTTGTGGGCACCAATACGACAATATGAGTGTCCGGGAAATTCAACCCAAGACTGACAGTGCGTCATGAACTCGACCATCGTTGAGGCAATAAACCAAACACGAAGTCTAGAGCTTCGTTACCACGGCTATTCAAGAATAGTAGAACCGTACGCCTACGGTCGAGATAAGGATGGCGATGAAATACTTCGCTGTTATCAAACTGCTGGCGGAAGCGTTAGTGGTGAGCGCGTCGGCTGGAAGCTTCTAAAAGTGCGGGACGTATTTTCTCTAGATTTACTAAAGGAGAAGTTTTCTCCTAGCTTAGAGTATCGCAAGGGAGACAAAGCGATGGAGCGTATCTATGCCCAGCTCTAACACTTCGGTCAAGCGGGACGCACCGCCAGCAAGCTGGCTCCGCGCCCCTTACCTCCAACGTTGGGCAGTTACCAATCGAGATTAATTTATGAGCAGAGAAACTGATGCGCAAACGGTCATCTTGGAACGCCAGCTAGAACATGATAAAGACATGCGGGCGCTTGAGCGCCTTCACAGTTTAATATCGCAAGGGGCAAAAGGATTGTCAGTGCTTAGTGGCGGAGCGGCGGTTGGCATATTGGCATTAATCCAAGCATTACTTGATAAGCCAGCTTATCAATGCTTTAAATCATTCGCTATCATTTCTTTGTCGTGCTTCTTAGTCGCTGCTTTTCTACCTACTATCACTTTCTTTTTTCACTTTAACTTTCTTAATCGACCACACTCTGAAGGTCGAGAAAAGAAACTACGTGCTGTCTGGTGGTTGCTTAGAGCGGCTACGGTTCTTTTGTTGGTCGGCGGTTTTGTTGTTGTCATAGGGGTCTGGTTTGCGCTCTAGTTTACGCCTAACCCATCCATCAAGCGGGACGCGCTAAAGCGCGCTCCTTATGTCAAACGTTAGCCCTTAAGATAAAATACATGAAAGATATTTTCTTCAAAATATGGAAAGACCCAGTTTGGAGCAAAGTAATTAGCGTCGGGATTATCGGCTTAATAACTTTGCTTTGGTCACAAATTTCAGAGAGAAGCTTTGGATATTTCATAGATAAATTAAATATCAATGTTCCAGTAAAGCTCTGGCTTCTTCTTGTCTTAGCAATTCCAGTCTTTTCCTTTGCCATAAAAATTATAGGTAAAAAGCCAAAACAGATACCTCTCATAGAAAATGAATCGGATGTTCTGGCAGCTGTAGATTCATGGTGGCCGAAAATTACAGGTGGTTATTTCCCGGATGATGTGAAGGTTAATTTTAAAGAAATTGAAGTTAGTCACCGATTGGGTACGGGCTCTGTCAAGAAAGTTATAGATAAAGTTGCTAGCAAAAGAAACTTCAAGCCAAAATTCATAGGTGACACCTATGCTACATATGAATATGTCCATAAAAAGGGCTAACCCATCCATCAAACGGGACGCCTAACAGCAAATCAATGAGGTCAGACTCGATTGATTTACGATTGCATTGATTTTGCATTGATTGAGATTTGGATTAATGTTTTACGCTGCCCTATTAACCATGGGTTTTAAGGTACTATCTGTTTTTATTTAACGACAGAAAATATTAACCGCATGCAAACAGAAGTGAATGTTCAACCCAAGCATGCCATTATTGCGGCGGTGCAACGTATTAGTGTGACTGATTTAGAGTTTGATGCCTCGCTGGCTGAGTTGCGTGAGCTGGCTAAAACGCTTGGTTATACAGTTATTAAAACTTTTGTGCAAAAGCGCAATAGCTTTGATATGCGGGCTTATCTTGGGGTTGGTAAGCGTGAAGAAATTAAGCATTATCTTGAACATGATGCTGAGGCCGCTGACGTTGAGGTGTTGATAGTTGACCATGAAATATCGCCTTCTCAAGCACGTAATCTTGAGATTGATACGGCTTGTGAGGTGATGGACCGTACCATGGTGATTTTAGAGATTTTTCACCGCAATGCGCGCTCGCGGGCGGCACGGGCGCAAGTTGAGATTGCTCGTCTGGGTTATATGGCCCCGCGTTTGCGCGAGGCAGCTAAGCTTGCTGGCTCACAGGGCAGGCAACGCAGTGGTGATGGTGGGCGAGGTGCGGGTGAGTCGCAAACGGAGTTAGACCGCCGCAAGATTCGTGACCGCATTGCCGAGTTGCAACTTGAAATTGTTGCGATGAATGCCGAGCGAAAAACACAGAGTGCGCGTAGGCATGCGCATAATAGCTTAGCGGCAGTTGCTTTAGTAGGCTATACCAATGCAGGTAAATCTACCATTATGCGTGCACTGACGGGTAGCGAGGTGCTGGTTGCTAACAAGCTTTTTGCTACATTAGATACGACCGTGCGCGCGCTTTATCCAGAAAGCGTGCCGCGTGTGCTGGTGAGTGACACGGTGGGCTTTATTAAAAACTTGCCGCATGGTTTAGTGGCCTCTTTTAAATCGACCTTAGACGAGGCGCTTGATGCCTCACTCTTGCTGCACGTGATTGATGCGAGCGACCCCGGTTATTTGCGCCAACTAGAGGTTACCGATGCGGTGCTTGAGGACATTGGGGCGAATGAGGTGCCACGCTTGCGCATTTTTAATAAAATTGACCATGTGGGTGACGCGGATGCGCAGGCTGAACATGTGGCTTTTTTACGCAACACTTACCCTGATTGTGTGTTAATGAGCGCCCGCAACCCAAGTGATATTGCAGCCTTACACCAAAAAATAGTCACATTTTTTCAGCAAGATTTAATAGAAACTGAGGTGTTGGTGCCTTGGTCTATGCAAAAAATGCGTGGCGAGATTTATGAAAAATGTCAGGTGCTTGAAGAGCGTGCGGATGAAGAAGGTGCAATATTTAGAATACTGGCTGCCGCTGATATTTTAAGCAACATTAAAATTCAACTCGGCTTAGAGCAACCAATAAGCAAAGAGCCAGAGTGGTAGACGAAGAGTATTAATGAGTCAGACACGATTAATCTTAAATTATTGATTTATAAAGATAAATTTATTTATCAACCTATAAGATACGATAAATTTTCTGGATTTAACTTTCTCGGGTCGAGCGCCCGGCGGATCTTGTAATCATCCTTTTGTTAATCAGCAATAAGTTTCAAACTAACTCGTAAGGCATACCAGCTTGGGGTACACCGTATGTGTTAGTGAAGTTTTTCATAGGGCTCACAATGCGTCCACTTTACGTAGCTTAGCGTTAAGTATTATTGACTAGTCAACATTGCCGCGCCAAGCATGCCTGCCATATCTTGTGCGCTTGATAGTTCTACTTTTACTTTACCTCGCAACACAGGCATTAAATCGTGATCTAGGCGTTGATTAAAAGATTTTTCCATTAAATTCCAAGCACCAGCCATGCCGCCGCCAATGACGATATGTTGCACATCAACAACTTTTAAAATGCTGGCGAGCGCTTGCGCTAAGGCGTTTGCGGCAATGTGATAGGCGTGAATAGCATCGTTATCGCCTGCGGTTGCAAATACAGCAATCTCTGCGGCGGTGTGTTTGCGTTGCGTGGCTGCTTGATAACTTAAGCTAACGCCACTGGCTGAGGCATATTGCTCCATACATCCTAAGTTGCCGCAACCGCACAAGCGCCCTTCTGGTACCACGGTAATATGGCCAACTTCCATGGCGCAGCCATGATGACCGACATGAGGTTGGCCATTTAGAATTAAACCACCACCAACACCAGTGCCTAAACCTAGATAAATTAAACCTGTTGCAGGTTTGCCTGCTAAACAATATTCACCAAAAGCAGCAGCATTAGCATCATTTTCCACCACCACTTTTATCTGCAAAAGGTTGGCAAGGTCATGTGCTAAATTCACATTGTGCAAACCGGGTAAGTTTGGCGATTGTGCGACTGCATGGGTGTAAGGATTAATAAACCCTGGAAAACCAATACCGATATGTGCCACCTCGGGATGGTGTAAAAGCACACTGTTTATGCCGTCTACAGTGACATGCAATATGGTTTGCCAAGCAACTTCTGCGGAGTTGTTTTTGCAAATACTAGAAAAATCAGCTTGAATGCGGCTTTCTGCGATTAAACGCATATCTTCAAATACACCAATGCGAAGATTCGTGCCGCCAACATCTATGCCGATGGCTTTAGCCATTATCTGCACGCCCTGCATCATTAACAGCTTGTTTAAACTGCTCTTGATGTGCTTGAGTTAGTTGTGCCCAGTTAAAACGCCAAGCCCAATTATTTTTTTCGGTTGTGCCTGGCGTATTCATGCGATGCGCGCTATCGAGCGCTAATATATCTTGCATGGGCACTATCGCCAGTTTGGCTTTTGTAGCAAAAACCAATGCGATTAATGCACTGGGCATATCAGGCTGATCATTTTGCAAGTAGTGGTGCAAATGTTCTTTGGTTTCCTGCCCTGCCTGTTGATACCACCCCAGCGTAGTGTCGTTGTCGTGCGTACCAGTATAAACCACGCTATTTTCCTCAATATTCTCAGGTAAATAAGGGTTGGTTTCATCGCCGCCAAAAGCAAACTGCAAAATCTTCATCCCTGGCATATTGTATTTCAATCGTAAGGCATCGACTTCTACCGTGATAATACCCAAATCTTCTGCAATCAGATGAATATGCGGGCATTGTGCATAAATAGCCGTTAATAAATCATCACCTGGCGCAGTGACCCATGTGCCGTTCATGGCGGTTTCTTCGCTTGATGGGATCTCCCACGCAGCTTCTAAACCCCTAAAATGATCGATTCTCACCAAATCAAACAGTTCAGATTGTGTCCGCATTCGCGCAACCCACCACGCGTAATGATCCTTCGCCATTTCATCCCAGTTGTAATGTGGGTTACCCCAGCGCTGACCTGTTTCAGAGAAGTAATCTGGCGGCACACCTGCCACAACAGTCATATCATTATTTTCATCTAGTTTAAATAAGCTAGGCTTTGCCCAAACCTCTGCGCTGTCATAAGCCACAAAAATAGGAATGTCACCAAACAATGCAATGTTGTTAACGTTGGCGTACGTTTTCAATGTATCCCATTGTTTAAAAAACAAAAATTGATGAAATTTAATTTGCTCAATTGCAAAAGCATGCTCGGTTTGAAATGCTTTTAATGCTGCTGGGTCTCGATTTTTATAGTGCGTATCCCATTGATTCCAGCCAACGTTATGAAACTTTTTTCTTAACGTGGCGTAAAGCGAAAAGTCATTTAGCCAAGCTTCATGTTGTTGGCAAAAACCTTTAAACGCTTCTTGTAACGCATGCTTGACGTGGTTGTCATACGCCAAGTTGAGGGCTTCGGTATGCCCTAACTGAGTATCCGCCTCATCAATTAAACCTTGTTTTGCTAACTGCTGTAAGCTAATAAAAGCGGTATTAGCCGCATGTGCTGACACACATTGATAGGGTGAATTGTCTGCATGTGGCATATTAATTGGCAATGTTTGCCAAACGCTGACGCCACTTGCGGCCAAAAAGTCAACGAACTGATATGCATCTTGACCTAAATCTGCCGAAGGTAACGAGCTAATATGTAATAAAACACCTGCTTGTTTTTTATGATTACAAGCGTTTTTAGCCATTTTGTCCCCTACGCATGGTTCCAGCGTTTTCAGAATCTCCGCCACCTTCACTAATGGCTTTATACAAGCCATCTGGCACTGATTGTCCTAGTAACTCATATAAATTAATTAAATTTCTACGATACAGTTGGTCAAAACTTTTAACACTATCAGATGCATTATAGTCGCCAAACCACCAAAACCAATCTGAACCTTCACAAATGGCTAGCTGCCGTTCACAAGCCGTCTGTTTTTCAGCGTTTAAGGTATGAATCACGTTGTCATATACCCTTTTGGCATCGCACAATAAATCCCAAGCCGCATTTTTATCTTTATCACCAATCCATGTACTAAAAGTACCATATACCCAGCTCCCTGCTGCTATTTGCGGTAGCACTGGTGTCCTAGGAAAGTGCCCTGATTTTTTCAGCTCAACGATATCAGTAAAGGTAGACATAATAATATCCGGATGATTGACTAGCGCTTCATAAAGCTCTTTTAAAAAGTAAAAACCATTATAAGGATAGTATTCCCAAGCGTTCTCACCATCTAAAATGACACTCACTACTTTTGGTTTTTTAGGATTATTATTTCGAATATTCTCTAGATTATCGATAAAATCCTTCACCGCATCAGATGAATGCATTTTGGAATACTCGAAACCAATTTTATCGGATAAATGGTCGTCTCTAAAAAAGCATAAGAGATCATCTTTACCGTTAGTAACACGATATGGCTCGTACAGATATTGATGCTTATCAACCACACTTTCACCTGATTTAATCAGGCTATTAGCTAATACAGCTTGCCCTGTAGCTGCCCATTTAAAGCCATGTTCAGCCATTAAAGACAATGCGGCATGCGATACACCGCCTTCAGCAGGCCACATACCTTTTGGCAACTCACCAAAAATTGTTTGATGGTATTCTTGAGCGGCTTTTACGTGTGCTTTTGCGCGGCTAGCGCCACCTGCATAGTGTGTATGCACTGGTAATGGGGCATCAGGCATAGCATCTTTTGTTGAAGCAAAATCAATCAACAATGGCAAAATAGGATGGTAATAAGGCGTTGTTGTTATTTCAATTTGTCCACGTTGCATTAATGCTTTGTACCGCGGGATAAGGCCGCTAATGGTGTTTTTAATTTCAGCGAAAAGCTGTTGACGATCCTCAAATGTAAAGAGTACGCCTTTTTGCATCAGCGCCTGGATGACCTTGCTTTGCTGACGTAAACTTTCGCCACACCAAGCCAAGTGATACCAAACCAACAAATCGACCTTATATTGCGCTGATAAATAATGAAAGTTGTAATCATCAGTCATCATCGGCTCAACTTGCTGATAAATGTTCAACAAGCGCTGGTAATGCGGAAAGGGTTTTAGCATTTTTTCGTGGTGCGCTTTAAAGCAGCTTTCCACAATCAAACGACACTGCTGTTCATTAATACCAGCTAAATCGGACTCTATTAGCAGTGCCAGTAGAGGATCTCGAATATTGTCATTTTCTAGTTGCTCCGTGTAGTCTAACAACTGCTCCACTAAGATTGGAACAAAGTTAAAACTAACGCGGGCTTTTGGGATTTGCTCTAAATGAAAGGCCATATCACTATAGTCTTTTATTGCATGCAAATAAGTCCAAGGCAATACATATTCACCAGTACTTAAATCTCGGTAGTCTGGTTGATGCATGTGCCAATACAAATTCAGATGGAGTTTGGGCGGTTGTATAGCCATAAATATTCCTAACAAATAACATTAAATTATTTGTATAAAGTACTGTTTTTACTAAATAACTCTATACAAATCTTGCCCCAACATGTCTGGAGTAACCAGAACAATCCCCTTCTCTGAAACATAAAAACGTTTTGCATCCAATGCGAGGTCTACGCCTATTTGCATGCCTTCAGGAATATAGCAACCACGATCAATCACGACATTTTTTAGTATAACGTTACTATTAATCGTTGATTTTGGCAGAATCACCGCATTTTCTATGACGCAATAGTCATCAATATGCACATCAGAAAATAAAACTGAATTGGTGACACATGAGCCGCTAATGAGACAACCACCTGAGACCAATGAATCTATTGCTTTACCCGTTCTTCCTTCATCATTAAATACAAACTTGGCAGGCGGTAACTGTTCTTGATAGGTCCAAATCGGCCATTCCATATCATACAGATTTAATTCAGGAATGACTTTGGTTAACTCCATATTGGCTTCCCAATAAGCATCAATTGTTCCAACATCGCGCCAGTAATAATTATTGTTCTGCCCTACGCAGCTATCCGTAAAGCGGTGCGCTTGCACGCGATATTTTTTAATCACATGTGGAATAATATCTGCACCAAAATCATGTGAGGATTTTGGATCATCCGCATCTCTTATAAGCTGTTCAAATAGAAACTTTGCATTAAAAATATAAATGCCCATGCTAGCAAAAGCTTGTGTCGGATCATCAGGTAAACAATCTGGCTGAGCTGGTTTTTCTGAAAACCCAATCACACGATCGGACTCATTAACGACGACAACACCAAAACCCTTAGCTTCTTCTAACGGCACATTGATACAAGCAATCGTCATGTCAGCGTTACTGTTGGCATGGGTAGCAAGCATTTTGCCATAATCCATTTTGTAAATATGGTCACCTGCTAAGACTAATATATACTCGCCGCCATTTTCTCGTAATAAATCTAAGTTCTGATATACGGCATCAGCCGTTCCTTTGTACCATTGTTCAGACAATCGTTGCTGCGCAGGAATAATATTGACGTATTCATTAAACTCGCCGCGTAAAAATCCCCACCCACGTTGAATGTGTTGAATCAGACTTTGTGCTTTATATTGCGTCGCAACATTGATGCGACGAATACCAGAGTTGATGCAATTGGATAGTGGAAAATCAATAATTCTAAATTTTCCACCAAATTGGACAGCAGGTTTTGCGCGCCAATCCGTTAAGTTTTTCAGTCGACTACCACGACCGCCTGCAAGGATAATTGCGACCGTGTTTTTGGTTAAATTACTAATAAAGCGATCTGCTTGCGGCTCCAACCTAACATTCATTTTTTGACGACTTTTATGTTTTTGATCTGACATGCAAATTCCTCACAAAGCTGGCAATTAAGCAGTAAATGGAAGCACTTCTGCTTTATAATCACATTACCTTAATACAATCTACTTT
>Ga0209702_10002549_pt1 | contig 31498 bp, 44 predicted proteins | sample FRY01_FD_187210 | JGI IMG/M metagenome (GOLD analysis project Ga0209702, IMG submission 187210) | Freshwater microbial communities from Lake Fryxell liftoff mats and glacier meltwater in Antarctica - FRY-01 (SPAdes) (version 2) | ecosystem: Environmental > Aquatic > Freshwater > Ice > Glacier...
AACCGATCGACTTTGGTTTCCTGACATTTCACTGCAAGACAATGAGAACTTAACTGATTCAAACGCACTTTCAGACGCACAACGATTTGGAAATCAATTGCATTTAATTTTATCTGTTACTAATAATACATCTGATGTAAATGATTGTATCGAAGCACTCACTAAATCAGGAGAGATTGAAATGGATTTTATTGACCGATTAAAGAAAGATACATTTGAAATTTTAACTGATCATTCTTATCAAGAACTATTTAAAGACTACACTGATATTTTAAGTGAACAACCAATTATTATAGATGAATTCACAACAATTCGACCTGACAAAATCATAATAAGTCAATCTTCTGATAATCAAATAGTTACTAATAAGGCAATTGTGATTGATTATAAAACTGGAATGCCAAATAAAAAATACTCAAAACAATTAACTGAATACACCTCAGCTTTAAAAGAAATTGGATTTGAAAATGTTGAAGGCTATTTGTTTTACACAGCCACTAAAAAATTAGAAAGAGTTAGTTGATCCAAATTTCTCCATTTTCGACTCTTAATCTTGAATCTATATTATTGGTGTATAAACCTCCTGTACCCAAACCTTGTGGCAAGTCATTGGTATATTCACCCACAAACTGAGCAATTGCGTTTAGTCCTATATTTGATTCTAATGCAGAAGTAATCCACCAAGGAATTGCAAATGATTCAGCTAATTCAATCCATTCTTTACAACCTGAAATCCCACCATGCAAACTTGGTTTTAATATAATATACTGAGGTTGGATCGTTGTAAATAAATCGATTTTTTTTATTCTATCAGTAACACCAATTAATTCTTCATCCAATGCAATCGGAACTTTTGATGTTATACAAAGTCTTTTCATCTCACTCCATTGAGCAGCTTGAATTGGTTGCTCAATCGAATGAATATCAAATTGTGAAAGTTTTTCTAATTTTTCAAGCGCTTCACTTGGTTGAAAAGCTCCATTGGCATCCACTCTCAACGATATTTCATCTTTTGAAAATCTTGAGCGAATATTTTCTATAATTTTCAATTCAGCCTCAAAATCAATAGCGCCGATTTTCATTTTTAAGCAAGAAAAACCTTCTTGCAATTTAGACTGAATCTGGGCCAACATAAATTCAGTATCTCCCATCCAAATCAATCCATTGATAGGAATTCTTCTAATACCCTTTGAAAATGAATTATCAAAAATAAGTTGTTTTCCGCCATTATTTAAATCCAACAATGCGGTTTCTAAGCCAAACAAAACAGAAGGGTAATCAACTAATAATGAGTTGTTTAAAATAAAAAAATTAACATCATTGCACACTTCAGATAATTTATTTTCATACAGCTCAAAAGATTCAAAATCTGGAGACAAATCAGGAATAACACTGCATTCTCCTACACCTTTAATAGCTAAATCATCATCATTCCACAGCTCAATAAACCAAGAATGTTTTTCTATCAAAACACCCCTGCTTGTTCCACTGGGATTCTTAAAGAAAAAAGTGTGTTTTTTGAAAGAGGCTTTCATTTACAAATTAATAAAAATACTTATAAAAACAGCTAATGCAAAAGTAGTCAATGCCACTTTTTTCAATTCTGGATCAAAATCTACAGGATTCTTTGTATTCATAACCTTCTTCAAATGGACAATTAAAACAACAGATGGAAGCAATCCGATAAAAGATATAACAGATTGATTATGAAATATATAAATACAAAAAGATGCAATTCCTCCTACAATTAAAAAAGCATGATACATTTTAGCTTTTTCGCCTCCAATTTGAACTACCAATGTTCTTTTCCCTACTTTTTCGTCATTGATTCTGTCGCGCATGTTGTTTAAATTCAAAACTGCCGTACTTAACAATCCAATCGAAATAGCAGGAAATACATTCATCCAATCGAATGATTTAGCATATAAAGTATAGACTCCTAAAACGCTTACCAAACCAAAGAAAAGAAAAACAAAAACGTCTCCAAAACCATTATAACCATACGCCTTTTTCCCTACCGTATATGTAATTGCTGCAAGAACACATAAACCCGCTAACAATACATACAGCCATAAAATGGAAATTGGCATATTTTGAGTCCCAAAATAGATCAACAACAAAGCTGATAAAAGACTTAAAATTGAAGTGAAAATAACAGCTTTTTTCATTTCAGAAATTGAAATAACACCCGATTGAACAGCACGCATTGGACCAACTCGATTTTCGTTATCAGCACCTTTCTGACTATCTCCTAAATCGTTTGCTAAGTTAGATACGATCTGAAAAAGCACGGTTGTAAGCATCGCTAATATGAAAATTATTTCATCCCAATAACCATTTTTCAAGGCAATAAAAGAACCTAAAATAATTCCAGAAAGTGAAAGTGGAAGCGTTCTTAGTCGTAACGCTTTTACCCACGCTTTTGATTTTGTCATAGTACAAAGGTACTATTTCATTTTTAAAGTAGTTTCCCATCAACAATTATATAATTAAACGTTACCAATAATTAATGAGCTGTAATTAATTGTAGACACAGAACCTGAAACAGGATTGTTACAGGCTAATTCTGAGAATATCCCTGCGCATACAAAAGAAGGCTGATCAAACAAACCAGTCATAGGAACAGTTAATCCAGAACCCGTAAGTGTAATTTTAACAGTTGGCACTGTAGCTAAAAACATAAACCATATTGAATTATTTGTTCCAGCACCAAAAAAGATGGATCTATTGTTCCAGTAATACCAACATTCGAATATTGACTAGTAGTTGAACAACCATTTGAAGAAACTAAGATTGCAGTAGTACAATCATCACCAGGAATCGCGAAAGAATTCAATCCCAAAAAAAAATAAATACTAAATAAAAATACTTCATCTTGCTAAAAATTAATTTTGAAATTTTGAAACTTCATTATGTCTTACACCAAATCCAATACCTACTACTGGTAAAATAGAATGCTCTACATCAGAAGTATCTACATCACTTTACATATCTAAATAAGATTTTTAAAAAACAATCCCTTGTTGAAACATTTTAATAATTGAATAAAGTTCAATTACTGGTCCGATAACTATTTGAACAGGTTAAAAATTGAATAATTTCTATAAAAAGAAAAATCAAACGTTGCTAATAGACTAAAATCAAGAGAAGAAATTTATTTTGGAATCGAAGTTGATGAAATACCCTTATTTTCTAATTCTAAAAGCAATAAAGGTTCTGATTGGAGGTCATTCTTAACATGTACATTAAGTGATGGGAATGATTGCATAAGCATCATCAAAAATATCACTCGAGTAGAGTACTGTTTTTTCATAGAAGTATGTAATAGTTTAGCAATCCAATCCGATACTATTTTTGTTATTTTTTCAACACTAACAAATATTATCGTTCTAAAATTAATGCTTTTTTATTGGCCACCAAAAAATAATTAAAAAAAAGTAAATATTTTATTATATTCGGAGGATGAGACAGTCAAATTCTATAAATGCTCCACTTTGCCAATTATTAGATATTCAGTATCCTATAATAATGGCTCCTATGTTTTTAGTTTCAAATGACAAAATGATCATAGAAGCCTTAAAAGCTGGCATTACGGGTGCAATACCTGCTCTAAACTATAGGTCAACGGATGATTTACGAAAAGCAATTAGACATATAAAAGAAAGTGTGACGGAATCATTTGGCATTAACTTAATTGTAAATCCTTCCAATTTTCTTTATAAAGAACAATTAAAAGTATGTTGCGAAGAAAAAGTAGCCTTCATAATTACTTCTTTAGGTTCACCAGAAGAAACTATAATTGAAGCCCACAAAGTTGGAATTAAAGTCTTTTGCGATGTAACAAATGCTAAATACGCTAAAAAAGTAGAAGAATTAGGCGCTGACGCAGTGATTGCTGTCAATAAAGAGGCAGGAGGTCATGCAGGAAATTTTTCTTACAAAGAGCTGATTCCCGAATTGATTAAAACTGTTTCGATTCCAGTAATTTCTGCAGGAGGAGTTGGTTCTGGACAAGGAATAAAAGACATGTTAAAAATTGGAGCAGCTGGATTATCTATGGGGAGTCTATTTATAGCTTCAACTGAATCTGATGTTTCAGAAGAATACAAACAAGCTTGTGTAGATTATGGCTCGAAAGACATTGTAATGACAACGAAATTATCAGGAACACCGTGCTCAGTAATTAAAACCCCTTACGTCGAAAAAATTGGAACCGAACAAAATTGGTTTGAAAAAATGCTCAGTAAAAGCAAACGAATTAAAAAATGGGTGAAAGCATTTACATTTTATAGAGGAATGAAAAATCTTGAAAATGCTGCTTTTGGCGCAACCTATAAAACAGTATGGTGTGCTGGTCCGAGCATTGAATACACAAAAAAAATACAACCAATAAAAGACATTGTAAACCAGCTAATTGCCGAATATGAGCAAGCCAACTAAAGACTTTTCAATCAACACATTACGTTGGAAACTATTTTTATTGGGATTTTTTAGAATTCCAATAATTGGATTTGCACGTCCAAAATTAATCGAAATTGATGACGCATTTGTAAAAGTGAAAATCAAATTAAATCGAAGAACAAAAAATCATCTCAATTCAATGTATTTCGGAGCATTAGCCGTTGGAGCTGATATTGCAGGAGGGATACACGTATTTTATTTTTCAGAAATATTTGGAAAAAAAATATCATTTTCATTCAAGGGGATGAAGGCTGACTTCTTGAAAAGAGCTGAGTCAGATGTTGATTTTGAGAGCAATGAAGGTGAATTAATAAAACAAGCTATTGAAGAAAGTATAAAATCAGGAGAAAGAATTAACCAAACAATTACTGTAAAAGCCTACGATAAAAACCGAGAAGTGATTGCAACTTTCGAAATGATCGCTTCTTTAAAAGCGCAACAATAAAATACATAAACAAAAGTAGCTCTATACCAATCACTTACATTAATTAATCTATTAAACTTTATCTATTTTATTTTTTTAAACGAATAATTAAACGCAAAGATAAGTTGTAAGAAAAATAATTCCACATCCAATTCAATAAAACTAAAAATTTATTTCTAACACCTAAAATAGATTTTAAATGAACTACCATCCAAACAGCCCAAGCAAAAAATCCTTGAAATTTATAGTGAGGCAACTCAACAACAGCCTTATTACGACCTACAGTTGCCATACTACCTAAATCCTTATATTTAAATGGTTTTAATATTTTTCCATTTCGTAATCTAGATAAATTTTTCGCTAGATTAGCTCCCTGCTGAATCGCAGGCTGAGCCATTTGAGGATGACCTGTAGGATATTTTTCAGAAACCATACAGGCAACATCTCCCACAGCAAATATTGAATCGATACCAATTAATTGATTAAATTCATTCACTGAAATCCGCCCACCTGGCAACATCAAATCTGCAGGAATTCCATTTAAAAAATTACCTTTAACACCTGCAGCCCAAATCAATGTTTTAGTAGGTATTTTATCCGCATCCTTTATCTCAACATATTCACCGTCATAATCTATAACTTGTGTGTTATTACAAACTTCTACACCTAACTTCAATAGATATTCTTTCGCTTTAATGCATGAAATATCAGACATCGCATTTAAAACTCTAGGAGAACCTTCTAAAAGAACAATTTTCATCGCAGAAAAATCAATTTCAGGATAATCTTTAGGAAGGATGAATGTTCTCATTTCAGCTAAAGTACCAGCTACTTCAACACCGGTTGGGCCACCACCAACAACAACTATATTCAAACATTTCGCTTTCTCTTCTAAAGTTGAAGCACTTAATGAATCTTCAAATCGTTGAAAAATCGTATTCCTTATAAATAATGCTTCTGGAATACTTTTCATTGGCATAGCAAACTTTTTAATTCGTTCATTACCGAAAAAATTAGTATCTGCCCCAGTAGCAATAATTAAATAATCATACGAAATAGCTCCGATGGAAGTTTCTACAATTTTATTTTCGACTTGTATCGTATTTATCTCAGCTAAACGGAAATGAAAATATTGTTCCCCATGAAATATTTTCCTAAAAGGAAAAGCAATTGAACTAGGCTCCAAACCTGCTGTTGCCACCTGATAAAATAAAGGCTGAAATTGATGGTAATTATTTCTATCAATCAAAACTATTTGATAATCATCTTTAGAAATTTCTTGAGCCAATTTAAGTCCACCAAAACCTCCTCCTAAAATAATAATTCGTTTCTTATTTGATAATGGAATATTTACATTCATAAAGCATTGTTTAAATTACTAAAGTAAATGTATCTTTTATATTCGAGTCAACAAGTAAATTTATTTTAACAAATTTAAATTCAAAAAATAAGAAAATATATTTCTCATTGAAAACCAATAACAAAAAAATTTAAAAATGGATCAAATAGACACCGAATAAAAGTTGATAGAGATCTATAGTTTAGCAAAAAAATGAGTAAAAAGAGGAGTTGAAATTTATAAACTAATTATAACAACCCAAAAAATAAAAAACCAGTATTTGAAGAAATAGAAATAAAATAGATGAAGTTTATACATTTAATTTATAAAAGTGTTTGACAACAACCTCTATTATTACTTATTTTAGCTAAAAATCTAAACAAAATGGTCAATAAAAATAAAGAAGTAATCGTACATTCTTCACTTGAATCTTTTAATGAATTGAAAAATGGAAATATTCGCTTTTTAGCTGGTGAATCAATCAATACAAACTATTTAGAACAAATAGAACAAACAAAGCGTGGTCACGAAGCACATGCTGTAATTTTGTCTTGTATGGATGCAAGGGTGCCACCTGAAATTATATTTGATCAAGGAATAGGAAATATATTTGTAATTCGAAATGCAGGAAACCTAGAAGATGAAAATGTAATTGGAAGCATAGAATATACCGTTCGTTATTCTTCTGCAAAATTAATTGTAGTAATGGGACATAGTCATTGCGGGGCAGTTAATAGCGCTTTAAACGATATTGAGCACGGTCATTTGTCACAACTAATAGAACAAATAAAGCCAGCAATTAAAACAGATAAATCGAACCCTCACATTTTGTCAGATACAGCAAAATCAAGTGTGCTCCAAACGATTAGTGACATCAAAGAAAGAAGTGAATCTATTTCTGAGTTGCTTAAAGAAGAGAAGATTTCAATTATCGGCGCTTACTATGAAGTTGAAACGGGTGAAGTTTTCTTTTTTGAATAAAAAAAGGTGTCTATTGAAAAACATAAGACACCTTTTTTTAATCTTCCAAAACAGTTATAAGAAAGTCAATCTACGGGACATTTTAAAAAAAAATAGACCTAAAACAAATGTAGTTTATTGGACTAATTAATTTAAGTATTTAGTATTTAGTATTTACTCACAGAATCATCCACTTTAAAAATTCCGTCAATTATCTCATCATCAACCAGTTCTGGGATAGTTACTTTTAACAATGGTTCAGCTTCCATAGCTCTTTTAATAGCAAACATTGCCCCTTCATTTCTAGCCCAATTTCTTCTAGAAATTCCGTTGTTTACATCCCAATGCAACATCATTTTCAGACGTCTATCGGCTTCTTTAGAACCATCTAATAACATTCCAAATCCTCCATTGATAACTTCTCCCCAACCTACTCCACCACCATTGTGAATAGACACCCAAGTAGCACCCCTAAAGCTATCACCTATTACATTTTGAATAGCCATATCAGCAGTAAATCTTGAACCGTCATAAATATTTGAAGTTTCTCTATAAGGAGAATCAGTTCCTGAAACATCGTGATGATCTCTACCTAAAACCACCAATCCTATCTCACCTCGTTCAATTGCATTATTAAAAGCTTCTGCAATTTTCATTCTTCCTTCAGCATCAGCATATAAAATACGAGCTTGAGAACCGACTACCAATTTATTTTGTTGAGCTCCTTTAATCCAACGAATATTATCAGCCATTTGTTGTTGAATCTCAGAAGGACTGTTTTTCATCATTTCTTCTAAAACCTCGCAAGCAATTTCATCAGTACGTTTTAAATCTTCAGGTTTTCCCGAGGCGCAAACCCAACGAAAAGGTCCAAAACCAAAATCAAAACACATTGGCCCTAAGATATCCTGAATATAAGAAGGGTATTTAAAATCAACACCATTTTCAGCCATAATATCCGCCCCTGCTCTAGAAGCTTCTAACAAAAATGCATTCCCGTAATCAAAAAAATAAGTCCCTTTAACGCTATGCTTATTTACAGCAGCAGCATGTCTCACTAATGTTTCCTGTACTTTTTGTTTGAAAAAATCCGGATTTTCAGCCATCAACAAATTCGATTCTTCGAAACTTAATCCTACAGGATAATATCCTCCAGCCCAAGGGTTGTGTAAAGAAGTTTGATCTGAACCTAATTCAACAAAAATATTTTCTTGATCGAAACGCTCCCAAACATCAACAATGTTACCAATAAAAGCAATTGAAACAACCTCTTTACCTTCTTTGGCTTTTTTAACTCTAAGGCAAAGAGCATCCAAATTGTCAAAAATTTCATCTACCCAACCTTGAGAATGACGAACATTTGCTGCTTTCGGATTAACCTCTGCTGTAACAGATACACAACCAGCTATATTCCCAGCTTTTGGCTGAGCACCAGACATACCACCTAAACCAGCAGTAATAAATAATTTACCTTCCAACCCTTCTCCATTTTTAGAGATTTTTCTTCCAGCGTTTAAAATTGTAATAGTAGTTCCATGAACAATTCCTTGCGGACCAATATACATATAAGACCCCGCTGTCATCTGGCCGTATTGAGTAACTCCTAAAGCATTAAACTTTTCCCAATCATCTGGTTTAGAATAATTTGGAATCATCATTCCATTAGTAACAACAACCCTAGGCGCTTCTTTATGAGAAGGAAATAATCCCATAGGGTGACCGGAATACATAACAAGAGTTTGCTCATCGGTCATTTCAGCAAGATACTTCATCGTTAAGCGATACTGAATCCAATTTTGAAAAACAGCACCATTACCACCATAAGTTATCAATTCATGTGGATGTTGAGCTACAGCATAATCCAAATTATTTTGAATCATTAATTGTATAGCTTTCGCTTGATCACATTTTCCAGGATATTCAGAAATAGGACGAGCATACATTGAATAATCAGGACGGTAACGCAACATATAGATTCTTCCATACATTTCCAATTCCTCTATAAAATCGGATGCTAATTCTTCATGTTGAGATTTAGGAAAATAGCGTAAAGCATTACGAAGTGCTAATTTCTTTTCATCAAAAGAAAGAATATCCTTTCGTTTAGGTGCATGATTAATTGATCTGTCGTATTCTTTAGTAGCAGGAATTTCAGTTGGGATACCTGACAATATATCATTTTGAAATTGTTCCAAATTCATAGTCTTCAATTTTAGACAAAAATAAGAGTAAAACTAAGATATAACAAAATTAAACCAAACACATTTAAAAAAAGAACCAAATAAACGAACAGATTTAATATTTAGACAACGAATAAAATTTGATGAGTAGTAATAGCTACAAAACAAGCTTTTAAAGAAGTACTTGCAGGATTAACACACATAAGTGGTTGGTATTATACAAAATAAAGACATAAAAAAAGGCCATCGATAAGATGACCTTTAAAATTTTAAAATTAAAATTTACAAATATTTAAAATCATTTCCAGGATAAACTGCATTTTCGCCCAATTCTTCCTCAATTCTTAATAATTGATTGTATTTAGCCATTCTATCACTTCTAGATGCTGAACCAGTTTTAATCTGACCCGTATTCAAAGCGACAGCTAAATCAGCAATAGTATTATCTTCAGTCTCGCCGCTTCTATGACTCATAACTGAAGTATAAGCACTTTTTGTTGCCATTTGAACAGCTTCAATCGTTTCAGTTAAAGAACCAATTTGATTAACTTTTACTAAAATAGAATTAGCAATACCTTCATTAATACCTCTAGATAAACGTTTAGTGTTTGTAACAAATAAATCATCACCAACTAGCTGAACCTTGTCTCCTAGCTCTTCAGTTGCTAATTTCCAACCTGCCCAATCATCTTCAGCTAAACCATCTTCAATGGAAGCAATAGGATATTTAGAAGTCCAATCTTTCCAGAAACTTACCATTTCAGAAGAATTCATTCTATCACCAGTTGATTCAAAAATATACAACCCTTTTTCAGCATCGTAAAATTCAGATGAAGCTGCATCTAAAGCAATGTGCATATCAACACCAGGTTTAAACCCTGCTTTTTCAATAGCCTCCAAAACAACCTGAATCGCTTCCTCATTAGAACCTAAACTTGGTGCAAAACCACCTTCATCACCAACATTAGTTGACATTCCTTTAGATTTCAAAACACCTTTTAAAGTATGAAAAACTTCAGTCCCCCATCTCAATCCTTCAGAAAAAGAAGATGCTCCAAAAGGCATAACCATAAACTCTTGAATATCAATTAAATTGTCAGCATGAGAGCCGCCATTTAAAATATTCATCATTGGAACAGGCATGGTTACAGCACCAACCCCTCCAATATATTTATACAAACTTAAACCAGACTCTTGTGCAGCAGCTCTTGCAGCAGCTAAAGAAACACCTAAAATTGCATTAGCCCCTAAATTTGATTTGTTCTCAGTACCATCTATGGAAATCATTAATCTATCAATACCTTTTTGATCAAAAATATCAAAACCATGTAATGCTTCATTTAAGGAAGTATTCACATTATGAACAGCTTTTAAAACACCTTTACCAAGATATAAAGATGCATCATTGTCTCTTAATTCAACAGCTTCATGAATTCCAGTTGAAGCTCCACTTGGTACAGCGGCTCTCCCAATAATTCCATTTGCAGTAATAACATCTACTTCAACTGTAGGATTACCACGTGAATCTAAAATTTGTCTACCTATTATTTTAGAAATATAACTCATTATATAAAATTAAATATAAAATAATTAATTGTTATTCATATTGGTAATAAACTGATCAAAAAGATATCTAGAATCGTGAGGACCAGCAGAAGCTTCAGGATGATATTGGACAGAAAAAACAGGTTTGTTTTTTAATTGAATTCCGGCAATAGTATCATCATTTAAATGTTTGTGAGTAACTTCAATATCAGAATTATTCGTTACACTTTCTTTGGAAACAACAAAACCATGATTCTGAGAAGTAATTTCACCTTTACCAGTTTTAAGATTTAAAATAGGATGGTTAATACCTCTATGTCCATTAAACATCTTTTCAGTATTAAGACCTTGACTTAAAGCGAATATTTGATGACCTAAACAAATACCAAAAACAGGTTTACCACTATTTACGATTTCTTTAACAAGATTAACTGTTGAATGCATTGCAGATGGATCACCAGGACCATTAGACAACATAAAGCCATCTGGTTGAAACTCATTCATATCAGCCAAGGTAGAGTCCATAGGAAATACCTTAACATGGCAACCTCTTTCAACAAGACATCTTATGATATTCTTTTTAACACCCAAATCTAAAAGAGCAACTTTTAAAGTAGAATTCTCATTTTTTGACTCATAAGCAACCTTCGTAGCAACTTTAGAAGACAATTCAAGACCATCCATTGAAGGCACAAGAGCTAATCTAGCTTTTAAAATATCAATATTTAATTCATCAGAAGAAATAATAGCATTCATAGCGCCTTTACTTCTAATGTGTCTAACTAAGGAACGAGTATCAACATCAGTAATACCAACTGTTTCATTAGAAATCATAAAATCCTCCAAAGAACCGTTAGATGAAGGTCTTGAAGCAATATCTGAAAACTTTTTAGTTACTAATCCGGAAATATTAATTCTATTAGATTCAACTTCATCTTCATGAACACCATAATTTCCAATATGTGGAGATGTCATAACTAAAATCTGACCAAAATAAGAAGGATCTGTAAAAACTTCTTGATAACCTGTCATACCTGTATTAAAAGCAATTTCACCAGTAGTAGAACCGATTTTACCAATTGCACATCCTTTAAAAACAGCACCGTCGGCTAAAACGATAACTGCTGGTTTTCTCTCTTCCATCAAAAAACTTTTTTGCAAAGTTAGGATTTCAATTTAATATAAATGCAACATTTATATATATAAAAAAGGGTAATGTTACCATTACCCTTTTAAACTGTATAAAAAAACAAATTAGTCTTCTTTCGTTTCAGTAGAATCATCAACCAAACCTTCTTCAGAAGATGGAGTCTCAGAAGATTCGTCAGTTACATCAGTAGTAGAATCTGCAGCAAGATTGTCACTAGCACCTTTTCCACCACGACGAGAACGACGTGTTACTTTTTTAGTAGATTCATTAGAATAAACTTCATTATAATCAACTAATTCAATTAAACACATTTCTGCGTTATCACCTAAACGGTATCCAGTACGAATGATACGAGTGTATCCTCCGTTACGAGTTGCAACTTTAGGAGCGATATCTCTGAACAACTCAGAAACAACCTCTTTACTTTGCAATTCACTAAATACATTTCTTCTAGAGTGAGTAGAATCTGTTTTAGATTTTGTTATTAAAGGCTCAACATAAACTCTTAATGCTTTAGCTTTAGCAACTGTAGTGTTGATACGCTTATGCAATAAAAGAGAACAAGCCATATTAGATAGCATAGCTTTTCTGTGAGCTGTCTTTCTACCTAAATGATTAAATTTTTTACCGTGTCTCATTTCAATTTGTTATTGTCTACTCGAATAAATTCAAGAGAGGTTTCTAGTCCTTGTCCAATTTATATTTGGCAACATTCATTCCAAAGTTAAGACTTTTATTATCAACTAAGTCTTCTAATTCAGTAAGAGATTTCTTACCAAAATTACGGAATTTCAATAAATCATTTTTATTGTATGATACCAAATCACCTAATGTTTCAACATCAGCTGCTTTCAAACAGTTCAATGCACGAACAGACAAATCCATATCAACTAATTTAGTTTTCAATAATTGTCTCATGTGTAAAGATGTTTCGTCAAACTCTTCAGAATCTGCTTTCACTTCACTATCCAATGTAATACGCTCATCTGAGAATAACATGAAATGGTGAATTAAAATCTTAGCTGATTCTTTTAAAGCTTCTTTTGGATGGATTGAACCATCAGTAACGATGTCAAAAATTAGCTTTTCATAATCAGTTTTTTGCTCAACACGAAAGTTTTCAACTGAAAACTTTACGTTTTTGATTGGAGTAAAAATAGAATCAACGAAAATTGTACCGAAAGGAACATTACCTAATTTATTCTCTTCAGCAGGAATATAACCACGACCTTTAATAATCGTAAGTTCCAATTCCAATTTAACTGAAGACTCCATATTACAGATAACTAAATCTGAGTTTAAAACTTGAAAACCAGAAGTAAATTTACCTAAATCTCCAGCTGTCAATTTATTTTGACCACTAATAGAAATAACAACAGTTTCGCTATCAGTACCTTCAATTTGTTGTTTAAAACGAACTTGTTTTAAATTTAAAATAATTTCAGTAATATCTTCTACAACACCTTTAATAGTGGTGAATTCATGGTCTGCACCTTCAAATTTAACCGACGAAATTGCAAATCCTTCTAAAGAAGAAAGCAAAATTCGGCGCAATGCGTTACCAACTGTTATTCCGTATCCTGGTTCAAGCGGACGAAATTCAAACTGCCCTTGATGCTCATCGGACTGAATCATAATAACCTTGTCAGGCTTTTGGAAGTCTAGAATTGCCATGTAAATGCTTTATTTATTATTTAGAATACAATTCGACGATTAACTGTTCTTTGATGTTTTCAGGAATCATCTCACGTGCCGGAACACTTAAAAATCTACCTGTCATATCAGAAGAATTCCAATCTAACCAGTCGTATTTCTTATTATTTGAAGCTAAAGAATTAGAAACAATCTCTAAAGATTTTGATTTCTCACGAATACCAACAACATCACCAACTTTAACACTGTAAGAAGGAATGTTAACAACATCACCATTAACAGTAATGTGTCTATGAGAAACTAATTGACGAGCACCACTTCTAGTAGGAGAAACTCCTAATCTAAAAATCGTGTTATCCAAACGAGTTTCACATAATTGCAACAAATTCTCACCAGTAATACCTTTCATTCTTGATGCTTTTTCAAACATGTTTGAAAATTGCTTTTCAAGAATACCATACGTATACTTAGCTTTTTGCTTTTCTTTTAACTGAATACCATATTCAGATAATTTACCACCACGTCTCTTATTTGGACCGTGTTGACCTGGACCGTATGCTCTACGATCTAATGCTTTGTCTGGACCAAAAATCGGATCTAAAAAACGACGCGCGATTTTTGATTTTGGACCTGTGTATCTTGCCATTTAATTTGTTTTATAAAAGAGAGATTATGAATTAAGGCTTTCCTTCGATAATTTCCTAACAAAATAGGAGCCTCTCTTTTTTTATTAATATACTAAACTCTACGTCTTTTAGGAGGACGACATCCGTTATGAGGCAATGGAGTAACATCAATAATTTCTGTTACTTCAATACCATTGTTGTGCAATGAACGCATAGCAGACTCACGACCACCACCTGGACCTTTTACATATACTTTTACTTTACGTAATCCGAAGTCATGTGCTTCTTTAGCGCAATCCTCAGCAGCAACTTGTGCAGCATAAGGAGTGTTCTTTTTAGAACCTCTAAAACCCATTTTTCCAGCGGAAGACCAAGAAATAACTTGTCCTGCGTTGTTAGTCAAAGAAATAATGATGTTATTGAAGGTAGCATGGATATGCGCTTCGCCAACTGCATCTACTTTGACAATCTTCTTCTTTTTTTGATTAGACTTTGCCATCTTATTTACTTAATTATTTAGTCGCTTTTTTCTTGTTAGCAACTGTTTTTCTCTTACCCTTTCTCGTACGAGAGTTGTTTTTCGTATGTTGACCTCTCAACGGAAGACCAGTACGGTGACGGATCCCTCTGTAACAACCGATATCCATTAAACGTTTGATGTGTAACTGAACTTCCGAACGAAGTTGACCTTCCACTTTAATTTCGTTTAAAGAATTACGAATAGCTCCTAGCTGATCGTCATTCCAGTCTTGGACTTTGATGTTTTCATCAATACTATTAGACTTCAAAATTTTTGTTGAAGTACTACGTCCAATTCCGTAGATGTAAGTCAAACCGATCACACCTCTCTTATTTTTTGGTAAATCTATACCTGCAATACGTGCCATAATTTAAAATATTACCCTTGTCTTTGTTTAAGTTTAGGATTCTTTTTATTAATCACATAAACCACACCGTTTCTCTTAACAATCTTGCAATCAACAGATCGTTTTTTTACTGAAGCTCTTACTTTCATTTTATTTTTCTTATTAAAGAATAATTTTATTTATACCTAAAAGAAATTCTACCTTTTGATAAATCATAAGGAGACATTTCTACTTTAACTCGGTCACCAGGAAGAATTTTAATGTAAAACATTCTCATTTTCCCTGAAATATGAGCAGTCAAAACATGACCATTTTCTAATTCAACACGAAACATCGCGTTTGAAAGAGCTTCTGTAATCACTCCATCCTGTTCAATTGATGCTTGTTTAGCCATTTTTTATAATACTGATAATTCGTTATCTGTTCTTCTTCCTCTCACTCTTGTACCTTCCATTAAACCATCCATATGACGATTCAACAAATAAGATTCAATTTGTTGAAGTGTATCTAAAACAACTCCAACCATAATCAAAACTGATGTACCACCAAAAAACATTGCAAAAGCATCATTAACACCAACAATGTGTGCGATAGCGGGAAGTATTGCTACAATAGCTAAAGATAAAGAACCTGGAAATGTAATTCTAGAAACCAAAGTATCAATATAATCAGCAGTTTCTTCACCTGGACGAACACCAGGAATAAAACTACCACTACGTTTTAAATCTTCAGCAATTTTTCTAGGATTGATCATAATAGCCGTATAAAAATATGTAAAAACAATAATTAAAACAGCTAATAAAGTATTATATCCAACACCATAAACATCACTTAAAGCGCGTTGTAAAAAAGTGGTCCCAGTACCATTACCAGAAAAAATCATAATAGGAATAGTCATTATAGCTTGAGCAAAAATGATTGGCATAACACCACTTGCATTAACCTTTATAGGTAAATAACTTCTAGCAGCTTGAGCGTCAACAGCTCTTGCACCTACAACTCTTTTAGCAGTATTCAATGGAATTTTTCTGACTCCTTGAACAATTAAGATTGTACCTAAAATAACCAACATAAAAACAACTATTTCAAGAACTATTTTGATTAAATTACCCGAACTAATACCAACTTCAGCAATAAATGCCTCGGGTAACCTTGCAAGAATACCAACAGTAATCAATAATGAAATACCATTTCCAATTCCTTTATCTGTAATTCTCTCACCTAACCAAACTGCAAACATAGAACCTGCAATTAAAACTAAAATCGTTTGAGTCCACCAAAATGAAGAAGCATCAACTGGCATTGCACCTTTTTGAGCTACATACAAAGATAAATAACTTGGAGCTTGAAGAGCACAAATAACTATCGTTAAAATACGAGTGAAATTATTAATTCTTTTTCTACCAGATTCACCTTCATTTTGCATTTTTTGAACAGCAGGAACTGCCATACCTAATAATTGCATAATGATAGACGCACTAATGTAAGGCATGATCCCAAGAGCCATTACAGATGCATTAGAAAACCCACCTCCTGAAAAAAGAGAAAGTAACGTTTCAAGTGTATTTTGTCCTCCTTCAGCTTGCGCTTTTTCAAGAGCTGAATAATCAACACCAGGCAAAATTATAAATGAGCCTACTCTGTAAATAAGAATTAGAGAAAGAGTCAAAATAATCCTCTTTCTCAATTCTTCAACTTTCCAAATGTTTTTTATATTCTGTATAAACCGTTTCATTCTTTAAAATGTTAACTAAGTTAATTAGATTTCTGAACAAATACCACCTTTTTCTTCAATAACTGTTTTTGCAGCTGAAGAAAATTTATGTGCAGTAATGTTTACCTTAGATGTCAACTCACCTCTACTTAGAATTTTAACTAATTCATTTCTTGAAACAAGTCCATTATCACGCAATACTTCAGGAGTAATATCAGTAATGTTTTTGCGTTCAACCAATGATTGTATAATGTCTAAATTAATAGCTTTGTATTCAACGCGGTTTATATTTTTGAAACCAAATTTTGGTACACGTCTTTGAAGAGGCATTTGCCCACCTTCAAATCCAATTTTAGTTTTGTAACCAGATCTTGATTTTGCACCTTTGTGACCTCTTGTCGAGGTACCACCACGACCAGAACCTTGTCCACGTGCAATTCTCTTACGGTTTTTCGTAGAGCCTTCTGCTGGAGTTAAATTTTCTAAATTCATCGTAAATTTGTTTTATAAGTTTTACTCAACAACTTTCAAAAGATGTAGTACTTTCTTTACCATACCAAGGATTTGTGGATTCTCTTCTTTTTCAAGAGTTTGATTCAACTTTGTAAATCCTAACGCAACAAGCGTAGCTTTTTGATCAGCTGGACGATTAATAGCACTTCTTACGTACTTAATTTTAATTGTAGCCATAATAATATCTATTAACCGTGAAATACTTTATCAATTGAAATACCACGTTGTTTAGCAACTGCAACAGCATCTCTCATACGAGAAAGTGCATCGATCGTAGCTTTAACAACATTGTGAGGATTTGAAGATCCTTGAGATTTTGCTAATACGTTGTGTATACCAACGCTTTCCAATACAGCACGCATTGCACCACCTGCAATAACACCTGTACCTTCTGAAGCTGGTTTAAGTAAAACTTCTGCACCACCAAATTTACCTTTTTGTGTGTGAGGAACTGTACCTTTCAAGATTGGAACTTTAATCAAGTTCTTTTTAGCATCTTCTATACCCTTAGTGATAGCTTCTGTAATCTCTTTCGCTTTCCCTAAACCATGACCTACGATTCCGTGCTCATCTCCAACAACTATAATAGCTGAAAAAGTAAAGTTACGACCTCCTTTAGTTACTTTCGTAACACGGTTTACAGCAACAAGCTTGTCTTTAAGCTCTATATCTGAAGGTTTTACCCTGTTTAATACCTGTGCCATATTTTAAAATTTAAGTCCAGCTTCTCTAGCTGAGTTAGCTAATGATTTTACCCTACCGTGATATAGATATCCGTTTCTATCAAAAACAACATTTTCTATTCCAGCTTTAATTGCACGTTCAGCAACTTCTTTTCCAATAACACCAGCTTGATCAGATTTACTCTTATTCTCTACCGATTTATTTTTGAAAGAAGATGCAGACGCTAAAGTTTTTCCTGCAACATCATCAATCAACTGAGCATAAATTTGCTTGTTGCTTCTGAATACAGTTAAACGTGGCGTCTTAGAAGTACCAGTAACTCTTTTTCTGATTCTTCTTTTGATTTTTGCTCTTCTATTTATCTTACTAAATGCCATAACAATTAACTAATTATTTTTTACCTGCAGCTTTACCCGCTTTTCTTCTTACATCTTCACCTAAGTAACGAACACCTTTTCCTTTGTAAGGTTCTGGCTTGCGAAGGGAGCGAATTTTGGCAGCAACTTGACCCAAAAGTTGCTTATCAATCGACTGTAAAGTTACGATTGGAGCTTTTCCTTTTTGAGTATCTGCAGATACCATAATTTCTTTAGGAAGTTCGAAAACAATTGGATGAGAATAACCTAATGCTAACTCCAACATTTGACCTGTTGCAGTAGCACGGAAACCAACTCCTATTACTTCTAACTCCTTTTTATACCCTTCCGATACGCCAATCACCATATTATTGATCAAAGAACGGTATAAACCGTGCTTTGCTCTATGTGCTGGACTTTCTGATTCGCGGCTTAAAGTTACAATATTGTCCTCAATGGCAACAGTAACACAAGAATCAATTTCTTGTGTTAATTCACCTTTCGAACCCTTTACAGTAACAACGTTACCGTCTAACTTTACGTTTACTCCACTCGGGATGTTAACTGGGGATTTACCTATCCTTGACATTTTACACTTATTAAAGATTAATAAACATAACAAAGGACTTCTCCTCCGACGTTATGCGTTTTTGCTTCTTTGTTTGTGATTATACCTTTAGATGTAGAAACAATCGCTATACCTAATCCATTCAATACACGTGGCAAATTATCTGCACCACTATATTTTCTTAGACCTGGTCTAGAAGCTCTCTCCAATTTTATAATTGCAGGAAGTTTTGTAGATTGGTTATACTTTAAAGCGATTTTAATCACTCCTTGTTTATCATCCTCTTCAAATTTGAAATTTGTGATGTAACCTTGATCATATAAGATCTGAGTCATCGCTTTTTTCACATTTGAACCAGGAATTTCGACCATTTTCAAACGAGCAGAACTTGCGTTACGAATTCTCGTTAAAAAATCTGCGATAGGATCTGTATTCATAATTTTCCTATTATACTTAATTTACCAACTTGCTTTCTTTACACCTGGAATTTTACCAGACAATGCCATTTCACGGAAAGTTACCCTTGAAATACCGAACTGTCTCATATAACCTCTAGGTCTTCCTGTTAAACCACAACGATTGTGAAGACGAACTTTAGATCCGTTAACAGGCATTTTTTGAATTGCCATCATAGCATCCCATTTTGCAGCTTGAATATCCTCAGAGGTGCTAGTTGATTTCAAAATCTTAGTCAACTCTTCACGTTTCTTTGCATATCTTACTACACACTTTTCTCTTTTGCGCTCACGCGCTTTCATTGATTCTTTAGCCATTTCTCCTTATTTTTTAATGAATGGGAAACCAAATGCATCTAATAATGCTTTACCTTCTTCATCACTCTCAGCAGATGTAACAAAAGTAATATCCATTCCTAGAATTTTATTTACTTTATCAATATCAATCTCTGGAAAGATGATGTGCTCTTTAACTCCTAAGTTGAAGTTACCTCTTCCATCAAATCCTTTAGAGTTGATACCTTTAAAATCTCTAGTTCTTGGCAAAGCTACAGAAATAAAACGATCTAAAAAATCGTACATTCTATCTCCACGCAAAGTAACCTTCGTTCCAATTGGCATTCCTTTTCTTAATTTGAAATTAGAGATATCTTTTTTAGATAAAGTTTGAATTGCTTTTTGACCAGCAATTCTTGTTAAATCTAAAACAGCATTATCAATCAATTTCTTATCAGCAACCGCATCACCCATTCCTTGGCTTAATACGATTTTTTGAAGTCTAGGTACTTTCATTACTGTTTTGTACCCAAATTTCTCAGTTAATCCAGAAATAATCTCCGCAGAGTATTTTTCTTTAAGTCTTGGTGTGTAAGTCATTACTTGATCTCCTCCCCTGATTTTTTAGAATAACGAACTAATTTACCTTTATCGTTCATTTTACGGCCAATGCGAGTAGCAACACCATTATGAACTACCATAAGGTTTGAAATATGAATTGCAGCTTCACGCTCAACAATTCCACCTTGAGGATCCTTTGCACTTGGTTTAGTGTGACGTTTAATCATGTTCACACCTTCAACAACTGCACGCAATTTTTTCTTGTCAATAACAAGGATTTTACCTTCTTGACCTAATGATTCTCCGCTCAATACTTTAACGGTATCACCAACTTTAATATGTAACTTCTGTTGCATAATTTACTTTTGTTTTAAAGTACTTCGGGAGCCAAAGATACAATTTTCATATAATTGTTCTCTCTTAACTCACGAGCTACAGGTCCAAAAATACGAGTACCTTTGATCTCACCAGCTTGATTTAAGATAACGCAAGCGTTATCATCAAAGCGAATGTAAGATCCATCAGCACGACGAATTTCTTTTCTTGTTCTTACGATTACCGCCTTAGCTACCTGTCCTTTTTTAACGGCACCAGAGGGCGTTGCACTTTTGATAGCTACGACAATTTTGTCTCCTACAGAAGCATAACGACGTTTTGTTCCACCTAATACGCGGATACACAAAACTTCTTTTGCTCCTGAATTATCAGCTACTGCTAGTCTTGATTCTTGTTGTATCATTACTACAAATTATTTTGCTCGTTCAATAACTTCTACTAGTCTCCAATTTTTGGATTTAGACAAAGGTCTAGTCTCCATAATTAGAACTGTATCTCCTTCATGACAATCATTATTCTCGTCATGAGCTACAAATTTAGTAGTTTTTTTGACAAACTTACCATACTTAGGGTGTTTTACTTTTCTTTCTACAGAAACTACGATAGATTTATTCATCTTATCACTAGCAACTATCCCTATACGTTCTTTTCTTAAATTACGCTTTTCCATATCAAGCTTATACTAAATTAACAGGCAATTAAGCCTGTGCTTCACGTTTAGATACCTCAGTACTAAGTCTTGCGACTATTTTACGTACCTTTTGAATCTGAATTGGATTTTCCAATGGAGCAACACTATGAGTTAATTTTAACTTAGTTAATTGCTCTCTAAAATAAACAACACGACCCTTCAAATCTTCAACTGAAAGTTTTGTGATTTCTTGCATTTTCATAATTATACTATTTTTCAGGCATAACATAATCGTTGCGGACAACGAATTTACATTTCACTGGCATTTTTTGAGCTGCCAAACGAAGAGCTTCTTTAGCTGTTTCGTAGGATACCCCGTCTGCTTCAAAAATGATGCGACCTGGTTTAACAACTGCTACCCAGTGACTTGGAGCACCTTTACCTTTACCCATACGTACCTCAGCTGGTTTTGACGTAACTGGTTTGTCTGGGAAGATTCTGATCCACACTTTTCCTTCACGCTTCATGTATCTAGTAACGGCGATACGAGAAGCTTCAATTTGACGTGAAGTAATCCATGCTGGCTCCAAAGTTTTAAGTCCAAAAGAACCGAAGGCTACAGTACTACCTCTTTGAGCTAGTCCTCTATTTCTTCCTTTTTGTACTCTTCTAAATTTACTTCTTTTTGGCTGTAACATCTTTCGAAAGTTTTACTGTCCTAATAAATTATTTTTTCTTTCTTTTATTCCCCATAGGTTTACGTCCTGATCCTGCACCTGGTTTACCACCTTGAGTAGATGCTGACATTCCTATATTTGGAGAAAGGTCACGTTTTCCATACACTTCGCCTTTACATATCCACACTTTGATACCTAAACGACCGTATTGTGTATGAGCTTCTGCAAGCGCATAATCAATGTCAGCTCTGAACGTATGTAACGGAGTACGTCCATCCTTGTACATCTCTGAACGAGCCATTTCTGCACCATTTACACGTCCGGAAATCTTACATTTGATCCCTTCAGCGCCCATACGCATTGTACTCGCAATAGACATTTTAATTGCTCTTCTAAAAGAAATACGAGCTTCGATTTGACGAGCGATACCATCAGCAACTAAACGAGCATCCAATTCTGGACGTTTAACCTCGAAAATGTTGATTTGAATATCTTTTTTCGTAATTTTTTTTAATTCTTCCTTCAGTTTATCAACCTCTTGTCCACCTTTACCGATGATAACACCTGGTCTTGCTGTATTAATTGTAACAGTAACCAATTTTAGTGTTCTCTCGATGATGATTTTTGCAATATTAGCTCTAGATAGACGAGCACTTAAATATTTACGGATTTGATCGTCTTCCACAAGTTTATCCTTGTAATCATTTCCTCCATACCAGTTAGACTCCCATCCATGAATGAATCCCAGTCTGTTTCCTATTGGATTTGCTTTTTGTCCCATCTTATGCTAACTTAATTCCACCATCAATCGTAATGGTAACGTGATTTGATCTTTTTCTTACTCTGTGAGCTCTTCCTTGAGGAGCTGGTTGAATCCTTTTCAACATCGCACCACCACCAACTTCAATTGATTTAACAATTAAAGTTTCTTCTTCAATGCTTTTATCTTCATTTTTTTGTTCCCAATTAGCAATTGCTGAACGCAATAACTTACCTAAACTAACTGAAGCATTTTTAGAATTGTGGTGTAAAATGTTCAAAGCTTTATTTACTTCAACACCTCTTACAAGATCCGCAACTAACCTCATTTTTCTTGGAGCAATTGGAGAATCATTTAAACGAGCGAAAGCCAATGTAGTTTTCTCTAATTTAATACTCTCTGCTCTCAATCTTTTTCTAGCACCCATAATATTTGCTATTTATAGTTCTATCTTTTCTTATCTTTCTTATTATTACCATGACCACGGAAGTTACGCGTTGGAGAGAATTCTCCCAATTTGTGTCCAACCATATTCTCAGTAGCAAAAACTGGAATAAATTTATTCCCATTATGTACTGCGAAAGTCAACCCAACGAAGTCAGGTGTAATAGTAGAAGCACGAGACCATGTTTTGATCACTGCTTTGCTTTCTGATGCTTTTGCATTGTCCACACGAATCATTAATTTATAATGAACGAATGGCGGTTTTTTCAACGAACGACTCATATCCTAATTATTTTTTTCTTCTTGATACGATGAAATTATCTGAATATTTTTTCTTGTCACGAGTTCTGAATCCTTTAGAAGGAATAGAATTACGTGATCTTGGATGACCTCCAGAACTTTTTCCTTCACCACCACCCATTGGGTGATCAACTGGATTCATCACAACACCACGAACACGTGGACGACGACCCAACCATCTTGATCTACCCGCTTTACCAGATACAACTAGATTGTGTTCAGAATTAGAAACTGAACCGATAGTAGCTTTACATGTTGTTAAGATCAATCTGACTTCACCAGAAGGCATTTTAACAATAGCATACTTTCCGTCACGAGCGTTCAATTGTGCATAAGTTCCAGCACCACGAGCAACTGCTCCACCTTTTCCAGGTTTTAATTCAATATTATGAATTACTGTACCTAGAGGAATATCACTTAAATAAAGTGTATTACCAACATTAGGAGCTGCAGTTTTACCAGAAACAACTTTGTCACCAACTTTTAATCCGTCTGGGGCAACAATGTAACGTTTCTCACCATCTGCATAGAATAATAAGGCAATACGAGCCGTTCTGTTTGGATCGTATTCGATAGAGTTTACCGTAGCAGGTACTTCTTCCTTATCACGTTTAAAATCAATAATACGGTATCTTTGTTTGTGACCACCTCCAATATAACGCATGGTCATTCTACCGTCATTATTTCGACCACCATTCTTACTGATACCAACTACTAAACTCTTTTCTGGAGTACTAGTAGTGATTTCTTTGTAATCACTGTTGATCTTGTGTCTTTGCCCTGGAGTGGTAGGCTTGAATTTCTTAAGACTCATTTTTTTGAACTACTTAAAAATTAGTAAACAAATCAATCGTTTCTCCATCTGCAATCGAAACAACTGCCTTTTTCCAAGGGTTGCTAGGTTGCTCAACGATACCTCTATTAGTGTACTTCACTGAGGATTTTCCACCGCCATATGTCATTGTACGTACCTTAGTTACATGCACAGAATACAGTTTCTCGACAGCATTTTTTATTTCAATCTTATTTGCCTTTTTATCAACTGAAAAAGTGAAACGGTTGAATTTTTCTCCCGCTGCAGTAGCTTTTTCTGAAATGATAGGCTTTTTGATTATTACTTTCATCACCAAACTAGTTTAAAATCTTTTCGATAACTTCTATTGAACTTTCTGCCATAACAATTTTCTTAGCATTTAATACATCATATGTATTAACTGTATCAGCAGTTACAACTTTAATTCTACCTAGGTTACGAGATGACCAATAAACATTGTCATTTTGTGAACCTAAAATCAACAAAACTTTTTCGTTCTCTAGTTGTAAACCAGCTAACAAAGCTTTGAATTCTTGAGTCTTTGGAGACTCCATTTGCAAATCTTCTAAAACCAAAATTGCTTCTGATTTCATTTTATATGTAAATGCAGATTTTCTAGCTAAACGTTTTAATTTAACGTTCAATTTGAAATGGTAGTTTCTTGGACGTGGTCCAAAAATACGACCTCCACCGACTCTAGTTCCAGATTTGATATTACCAACTCGGGCACCACCGGTACCTTTTTGTTTTTTAATCTTTCTGCTAGATCCAGCTATTTCAGCTCTTTCTTTAGCTTTATGCGTGCCTTGACGACGATTCGCTAAATGTTGCTTAACATCTAAATAGATTGCATGATCATTTGGTTCAATACCAAAGATTGCATCTGAAAGCGTTACTTTTTTAGAAGTAGCTTTTCCTTTTGAGTCAAATACTGTTACTTCCATTAGTTTTGTATTATTACGGTTGAACCTTTAGCTCCAGGAATAGATCCTTTTACTACTATCAAATTCTTATCAGCTAATACTTTAAGAATTTGAAGATTCTCAATCATTACTCTCACATTTCCCATTTGTCCTGCCATACGCATTCCTTTGAATACACGAGCTGGATAAGAAGCTGCTCCGATTGATCCTGGTGCACGAAGACGATTATGTTGACCGTGTGTAGCTTGACCTACCCCACCGAAACCATGACGTTTCACTACCCCTTGGAAACCCTTTCCTTTTGAAGTACCAACTACTGCAACAAATGCACCTTCCTTGAAGATATTTACATCTACTACATCTCCAAGATTCAAATTATTAAAACCCTTAAATTCAGCTAACTTTGACTTTGGAGTCGTAGTTGCTTTTTTAAAGTGACCTTTCAATGCATTTGGAGTGTTTTTTTCTTTACGTTCTCCAAATCCCAATTGAATGGCTTCATAACCATCTCGATCTTGCGTTTTAACCTGAGTTACAACACAAGGACCAGCCTCTATCACTGTGCATGGTGTAGCCTTACCCTCGGCACTGTAGATGCTAGTCATTCCGACTTTCCTACCAATTATTCCCGGCATACTTTATTTATTAATTAAACTTTAATTTCTACGTCAACTCCACTAGGAAGTTCTAATCTCATCAATGCATCAACTGTTTTAGATGATGAACTGTAAATGTCTAAAAGACGTTTGTAAGAGCATAATTGAAATTGCTCACGTGCTTTCTTCATTACGTGTGGAGATCTTAATACTGTGTAAATTCTCTTGTGTGTTGGCAATGGAATTGGCCCACTAACAACTGCACCTGTAGCTTTTACTGTTTTTACAATCTTCTCAGCAGACTTATCTACCAAATTGTGATCGTAAGATTTTAATTTAATTCTAATTCTTTGGCTCATACTAATACTATTAAGCGTTGACTTTTCCTTGAATTTTTGAGATCACTGCTTCAGCAACATTTCTTGGTGCCTCATTATAATGCGAGAACTCCATACTTGAAGTTGCACGGCCAGAAGTGATTGTTCTCAATTGAGTTACATATCCGAACATTTCTGAAAGTGGAACATCTGCTTTAACAACTTTTGCTCCAGCTCTATCATCCATCCCCTTCATTATTCCTCTACGACGATTCAAATCTCCTACAACGTCACCCATGTTAATTTCAGGGGTAACAACTTCCAATTTCATTATCGGCTCAAGTAAAACTGGACCACATTTTTTCATTGACTCACGGTATGCCATTCTAGCACAAATCTCAAATGATAATGCATCTGAATCGACATCATGGTAAGAACCATCCAATAACTCTACTTTAATAGCGTCAATTGGATACCCAGCTAAAACACCATTTTTCATAGAATCTTTGAAACCTTTTTCAACAGAAGGAATAAATTCACGTGGAATATTTCCACCTTTAACCAAATTAATGAACTCTAAACCATGTTTTTCAGGATCAGTTTGAGGAGATATTCTAAATGAAATATCAGCAAATTTACCACGACCACCAGATTGTTTTTTGTATGCTTCACGGTGATCAACAGTTGTTGTAATTGCTTCACGGTAAGAAACTTGAGGCGCACCTTGATTCACTTCAACTTTAAATTCTCTTTTTAAACGATCAATAATGATTTCAAGGTGTAGCTCACCCATACCACTAATAATAGTTTGACCAGTCTCTTCATCAGTGTTAACGCGGAAAGTAGGATCTTCTTCAGATAATTTATTTAATCCAATAGATAATCTATCAGTATCAGCTTGAGTTTTAGGTTCAATTGCTAAACCGATAACTGGTTCAGGGAAATTCATAGACTCAAGAACAATTAAATGTTTTTCATCACACAAAGTATCACCTGTACGAATATCCTTAAATCCAACAACTGCACCGATATCACCTGCTCCTAACTCATCAATTTGATTTTGTTTGTTAGCATGCATTTGGAAGATACGTGAAATACGTTCTTTATTGTCAGATCTTGTATTATATACATAAGAACCAGCTTGTAAATTACCTGAATAAGCACGTATAAAACACAGACGACCTACGAAAGGATCAGTTGCAATTTTAAATGCTAATGCAGCAAATGGCTCATTGTAATCCGGTTGACGAGTTGTCTCTTCACCAGTTTTAGGATTGATACCAGTAATTCCATCTACGTCCATGGGTGAAGGTAAAATTTCCATTACCATATCCAACATAGCTTGAACACCTTTGTTTTTGAAAGCAGACCCACACATCATTGGAACAACTTTTCCAGCAATTGTAGCAGATCTCAAAGCATTAAGAATTTCTCTTTCCGTTAAAGAATTAGAATCCTCAAAGTATTTGTCCATTAATGTTTCATCAAATTCAGCAACTGCTTCCAATAACTCTTCACGTAATTGACGTGCTTCATCAATAATATCTTCTGGGATTGGAATTTCTTTAAAAGTCATTCCCATGTCGTGCTCATTCCAAACAATTCCTTTGAAATTGATCAAATCAACAACACCTTGAAAATCATCTTCAGCACCAATATTCAGTTGAAGTGGTAAAGCGTGACTTCCAAGCATTTCTTTAACTTGTTTACAAACAGCTAAAAAATCTGCACCAGAACGATCCATCTTGTTAACAAAACCGATACGAGGCACATTATAATTGTTTGCTAATCTCCAGTTTGTTTCTGATTGAGGCTCAACACCGTCAACTGCAGAAAATAAGAAAACTAAACCGTCAAGAACACGTAAAGAACGATTAACCTCAACAGTGAAATCAACGTGACCTGGAGTATCAATGATATTCATGTGATACTCTTGGTTACGGTATTGCCATTTCAAGGTAGTTGCAGCAGAAGTAATAGTAATACCTCTTTCTTGCTCTTGTTCCATCCAATCCATAGTAGCTCCACCATCATGAACTTCTCCAATTTTATGGTTTACTCCACCATAATAAAGAATACGTTCAGTTGTAGTAGTTTTACCTGCATCAATGTGAGCAGCAATACCAATATTTCTAGTAAATTTAAGATCTCTAGCCATTTCTATTAAAATCTAAAATGTGAGAATGCTTTGTTTGCCTCAGCCATTCTTAAAGTATCTTCTTTTTTCTTGTAGGCAGCACCTTCTTCTTTTGAAGCAGCTATAAACTCAGCAGCTAACCTATTAGCCATTGTTTTTTCATTACGCTTACGAGAATATCCAATCATCCATTTCATAGCTAAAGATTGTTTTCTTTCTTCACGAACTGGAGTTGGGATTTGAAAAGTTGCACCACCAACACGACGGCTTCTAACCTCTACGCTTGGAGTTACATTCTCTAAACCTTTCTTAAATATGTCTAAACCTACTGCATCTTCTATTTTTGATTCGATAATATCGATTGCATCATAGAAAATTTTAAATGCTAAAGTTTTCTTCCCATCGTACATTAAGTTATTTACAAACTTTGTAACTAGAACCTCGTTAAAACGTGGATCTGGAAGGATGGTAATCTTTTTGGCTTTTCTTCTTCTCATCTTGTGAAAGCTTTAAAATTATTTCTGTTTAGGTCTCTTAGTTCCATACTTCGAGCGACGCTGTGTTCTTCCTTCAACACCTGCCGTATCTTCAGCTCCTCGTACGATGTGGTATCTTACCCCTGGAAGATCTTTAACTCTTCCACCACGCACGAGCACCAAAGAGTGCTCTTGTAAATTATGACCCTCACCACCGATGTATGCGTTCACCTCTTTACCATTGGTGAGACGTACTCTTGCAACTTTTCTCATTGCAGAGTTCGGTTTCTTAGGAGTAGTGGTGTAAACCCTTACACATACCCCTTTACGCTGTGGACAAGAATCAAGTGCTGCTGACTTGCTCTTTTTAACCACTGCTGTTCTGCCTTTGCGTACTAACTGTTGAATAGTTGGCATATAAACCTATTAACTTTTGTGAATAAATATAATACCCCAAAACACTTTTTGGGACCACGAAGATACAAGTTTTATTTTATAAACCTATGATTATCAAAAAAAAAACAACTTTTTTCACATTTTGATGTGTGTATCTTTTTGTAAGTTACAAATAATTTTAGAATAATGAAAGCTTTTCTTTAACCATTTTTTTTAATAATGGATTTGGACGATAACGATCTTCACCATATTCCGAAAATAAGCTCTCCAATTTCGTCAACACAAGATCTAATCCAATTTCATCAGCCCATAAAAGCAAGCCTTTTGGATAATTAACTCCTTTAGTCATCGCTAAATCGATATCTTCTTTTGTTGCTACGTTTAAGAACAATGCATCAAAAGCTTCGTTTATCAACATGGTAATTATTCTATCGAAAATTTGTTTACCTAACACAGGGTCTTCAATTGCAGTCGGCAACACAACACCTTCGGTATAATCATAATAACCTCTTCCGGATTTACGCCCAAAAAAACCTGCTTCAGTATGTCTTTTTTGAGTAAACGACGGCTTGAATCTCGGGTCATAATAAAAAGAAGTAAACACAGATTCTGTAACTGCATAATTTATATCGTTTCCAATATAGTCCATCAAGGTAAAAGGCCCCATTTTGAAACCTCCAATTGAAGTCATTGCCCAATCTATTGTAGCGAAATCGGCAATACCTTCTTCATAAATCCTTAAAGCTTCACCATAAAATGGACGAGCTACTCTATTCACAATAAAGCCTGGGGTATCTTTAGTTAAAACAGTTATTTTTCCCCAGCTATCAATCAACGCTTTAGAAAAATTTAATGTTTCTTGAGAGGTTTGAACAGAAGGAATTATTTCGACCAAAGGCATTAATGGAGCAGGGTTGAAAAAATGAATTCCAATTACTCTTTTTGAATGCTTCAAAACTGAACCAATGGAAGCTATTGAAAGTGAAGAGGTATTACTCGCTAGTACACACTCTTCAGAAACTACCGCTTCTAATTCTGAAAATACGCTATGCTTTATGGCAATACTCTCTACAATTGCCTCTATAACAATTCCACAGTTTGAAAACGCTTCAAAATTTGACGCGTAACTAATTCTATTACTTGTTTCAATTAATTGCTGATTAGTCATTCTGCCTTTCTCTACCATTCGAGAAAAAATAGTCTGAAAACTATTTTTTGCGGTTTCAAGAGCAACTTCATTTAGGTCTACTAAAACAACACGATGTCCAGCTTGAGCTGCAACTTGAGCAATACCCGATCCCATTGTACCTGCTCCGAGTATGCCAATTTTTGCTTTGTTCATTAAAATAGTATAAAAATTTATATTGAAATCTGTTAATTACCTTTAAATTCAGGTTTTCTTTTTTCTAAAAAAGCAGCAACGCCTTCTTTAAAATCATTCGTTTTTCCTGCCTCAGTTTGCAACAACTCTTCAACTGCTAATTGCTCAGTAAGATTGTTCGAGAAACTTTGATTAATCGCTTTTTTGGTCAAGCCTAAGCCTCTTGTTGGCATCTTTGCTAAATTTTCAGAAAACGTCTTTACTTCATCTAAAAAAAACTCATCATCCACAGCCTTGTAAATCATATTCATTTTATCAGCTTCTTCCGCCGAAACCTTATCACCTGTCATCATTAAAGCAAGTGCTTTTTGAGAACCAATAATACGAGGCAAGAAAAAAGTTCCACCAGAATCAGGAATCAAACCAATCTTCGAAAAGGCCTGTATAAAGCTAGCGCTTTTTTTTGCAATTGTAATATCGCAAGCTAAAGCAATATTCGCGCCAGCACCAGCAGCAACACCGTTCACTGCAGCTATTACAGGTTTTTCAATGTTTCTTATCTTTTCGATAATAGGATTGTAATGATCCTTAACTATTACTTGTAATGCTGGACCGTTTGGGTCAGTTGCTTCAGACAAATCTTGCCCAGCACAAAACGCTTTCCCTTCTCCTGTAATAACAACCACTCTTATTAAAGGGTTTATCTTACATTCATCTAAAGCTTTTTGAACCTCAAAAGCCATTGATTGATTAAAAGAATTAAATACTTCTGGACGATTTAAGCGAATTTCGCACACCCCAGAATTAATTGAAAAAATAATACTCATAAAAAAAATGTTAAAACAAAAAAAATCCCGTTAAAACGAGATTTAAAATATCAATTAAAAAAAATTATCTTTTTGGAGTCTTGACAATAGCTGCGCCTACTCTATCTTTTGGATCTGTTATTGTGACTCCATCGATAACTGTTGTTACTTTTCTACCTTTACCACATCTATCACTAGGGTCTGTAATATGAAAACCATCTTCATCATCAATT
>Ga0209702_10002550_pt1 | contig 31487 bp, 21 predicted proteins | sample FRY01_FD_187210 | JGI IMG/M metagenome (GOLD analysis project Ga0209702, IMG submission 187210) | Freshwater microbial communities from Lake Fryxell liftoff mats and glacier meltwater in Antarctica - FRY-01 (SPAdes) (version 2) | ecosystem: Environmental > Aquatic > Freshwater > Ice > Glacier...
GACCAACTCTGGGTCCTCCGTAAACTTGAATATTCTTATTGTCGAAAGCGTTTTCAAAACGCTCGCCAACAGTTCCTTCATCAAAGAATGGCATGATGCCGAATAGGTTAGAGACTCCCAATTTGAATGTCACGAAATTGCTCGGAATTCGGTAGCTGACCTGTGCATCGAACATATCGTAGGTTGGAACGAATCCTGTGAATTGGGGAGACCCTTCAAAAATGAATCCCTGAATCCATTTGTAATTCATACTAAATCCGAAGTGACCTAACTTGGCTTTGCCCAAATCTCGCCCAGAAAATCCGAGATTGAATTTGTGCTCAGGTGTGTTAAATGCAGGAATGATGGGGTCGTCAGCATTTGTTTTCTGGAGCTTGTTCCACGAGTAATTTCCTGTTACTGTATACTTGTTTTTGAAGTAATAGCTAAGCGCAATGGAAGCGCCTTGCGTAATTACCTGGTTGGTGCTGTTGGCTGCAACCCTGTATGCTTGCGGGCCAATTGGTAGGCCAAGAACGGTGTCAAACTTAGACTCTACACCAAGATTGAATCCGATAAAATCATCGTAAAAACTTAAATAATAGGAGGCGTCAACGTAAAGATGGCCGAAAAAGAAACCGCGGTAACCTATTTCGCCAGTCTTTACTTTCTCCGGTACAATGGGAGCAACGTCAAAATAGTTGAGAATGGTGTCGTTGGCAACTCCTGCTCCGGCCCCCAAATAGTCGATAAATGATTCAACTGTAATCAAATCGTTGAACCCGTTGATGTTTCCTACAAGAATTGCTCTGCCTACATCGTAGTATAGATATTGATCAGCCAACGTTGGGTTTCGAATAGCCGAAGAGAATCCACCTCGGATTGTGTGGTCTTTGCTTGGCATATAAACCAATGATGCCGCGGGAGAGAATACGAATGGGAAATTTTGGTTTTTGTCCATTCGCAAGGCTGCACTAATCTTCAGTTTATCATTGAAAAACTTACGGTCCCATCCGGCATAAACTCCAAATTCCCAATTGAATATTCTCCTGAATGTGGTATCGAAAACGGCAGAATCCCTAAAAACGTCTTCTTGGGTTGTCGGATCTGTATACCATAAAACGGATTCGGCTCCCTGTGCTATTCGCATCTCGTCAAAGATTGTTCCCCTAGAAATTGGAGCATACAAACGGCCATTGCCGCCAAAGGTAAATTGTCCCAACTCGGTTCCTTTAATGGAAGGGTCTAACTTATATTCTCCATGAATATGGTAAAGTGCTGACTTGTCAAAGAAACGTGATCCGCCACCGTCCAAACTGTTGTCGGTGTAGGTAGTAGTACTGATTTGATTGAAAAGATCGTTGAAGGTTTGAGTTCCAGGGGCAGGGTATCCTTGCAAAGGATCGCCTTCCAATGCGTTAGTGGTTTGCTGATGCCATGCCGCCAATTGTTCGGGATTTTGTGCCAATACAGCTTGAATGGCTTCTGTATCCCAACCAACCCCAGCACCTCCAAATGTTACCCCATTGTCAGCAAGCAACGCCCGAACTTCTGGACGAATTTGACTAATCCAATAATTGGCGTAAGAAATGTTGTAATCTTCTAGCGTTCGTTGGTTATTTAGAAGCTTGAAGGCTGTAACAACTGCATCGTAAGAGTTGCCAGCATCCTCGTTTGTAGAATACGCCCGAACAAACCACCTGTCTTTCTTTGCCAGTTCTATTCTATTCTGAAAGAACAACATGTCTTTTAAAGAGAAACGATTTTCTCCCTGATATACGGTGGTTCCTGTGCCGAAATTGAAGGAATAAATGAGTTCTACATCACGCTTTACCCTGTAATGCATGGCCAGGTTTGCTTTAAAATTCCGTGTGTTGTAATCAACCAAATCCTTCTCCATATAACCTCTTCGGAAAAAGGTGCCCAAGCCTGGGTAATTGGCAATCTGACTGGAAAAATCATTCCCGCCAGCAAGGTCTTCATCTCCGTAGCGGTTCACGGCATCATACCCACCCGGATTACTGGCCGGAATGCCCAAGTCGTAAACTGGATTTAAGTCGTCCGCCACCCAGTCATTGGCCTGTAGATAGAAAAGGTTGACCTTGTAAGCGAATTTGTCCTCACCATCCTTATTCTTGAATACTTGAGCCCAACGAACAGCAGCCTCAGCCAAATTTCGTTCTCCGATTTTCACTTGTGCTTCTAATCCGGGTTTAATAAAAGGACTTTTAGTCCGCATGTCAATCACACCGTTAAACGCGTTAGGCCCATAGAAAGCGGAACTGGCTCCCTGCACGATATCCACCTTCAGAACATCCAGTTCGGAAGCACCAAGAAAGTTGCCTAAACTGAAATTAAGACCGGGCGACTGGTTGTCTACCCCATCAATGACCTGAAGCGAACGCACGGGAGAGGTACTATTGAATCCACGTGTGTTAATGACCTTGAAACCGATACTAGCCGCAGTAAGGTCAACGCCTTTCAGGTTTCCCAATCCGTCATAAAAGTTGGCAGCAGGGGTCTCCTTAATGGCAATGATGTCCATGGTTTCTACCGTTAAGGCCGATTCCTTCTGCTTCTCAGAAATCCGAACATCTCTTACCACAACACCTTCAAGCATTACTGCATCTGTAGCAAGTTTTACCACAAGAGGAGTTGATAGCGATTTTACTTCGATTTCCTGTTTAAGATAACCGATGTACGACACCGTTACTTGAAATGGTGGCTGTTTTCCAGCATTGAATTTGAACTTCCCGTCAAAATCGGTGGTAGAACCGACTGCTGTGCCAGTGAGAACCACACTGGCTCCAAAAAGTGGCTCGCCACTATTAGAATCGGTTATCGTTCCACTAAATTCTTGAGCTTGTGCAAAACCACCTGCTAGTGAAAGTGCAATTAATATCGAAAATGCGAATTGAAACTTCAATTGTATCAGTTGCCTCATACGTTTGTTTTTATGGAGAAAGTCAAATATACCTAAGTAAAGCAAAGTGGAATCATCTTGGCGCAGACAGGAAATGCGATTTACGCGATCTCCATTTCCAGTTGATGGTAAAATTGGCGGACATCTTCCAGTATCTGTCTGATCTCGTCATTGTTGTTCGACATCACCAATTGCATACGGAACTGCTTGAAATCGCGGAAACCTTTGAAGTAGTTTGAGTAATGCCTTCTCATTTCCACGTTTCCAACGATGTCGCCCTTCCATTTGATGGAAAAATCAAAGTGTTTCAAGCACGTGTTTACGCGGTCATTAATGGAAGGTGGGGCAAGATGTTCGCCTGTTTTGAGAAAATGTTTCACTTCGTTGAAAACCCATGGATAACCAATACTGGCCCGTCCAATCATAATGCCGTCAACTCCAAATTGGTCGCGCATTAGCTTGGCCTTTTCTGGACTGTTAACATCACCATTCCCAAAAACAGGAATGTGAATACGCGGATTGTTCTTGATGTTGCCGATGAGCGTCCAGTCAGCTTCGCCCTTATACATCTGAACACGGGTGCGTCCGTGAATGCTGATGGCTTTCACACCCACGTCCTGCAAGCGTTCGGTCACTTCCTCCACATACATGGATTCCGTATCCCATCCTAAACGGGTTTTTACAGTAACAGGTAGATGCGTGCTTTTGACAATTTCAGCCGTCATTTTCACCATCTTAGGAATGTCTCTCAGAATGCCGGCACCAGCACCTTTGCAGGTCACTTTCTTAACAGGACAGCCGTAATTAATGTCGATGATGTCTGGTTTTGCGGCTGTGGCAATCTCTGTCGATTCCTTCATAGATTCAATGTTGCCACCAAAAATCTGAATCCCAATGGGTCGTTCGTATTCGAAGATATCCAGTTTCTGAACGCTTTTGGCAGCGTCTCTAATCAAGCCTTCCGCAGATATGAATTCCGTGTACATGACGTCCGCACCATTTTCCTTGCACACTGCACGGAATGGTGGGTCGCTCACATCCTCCATCGGAGCCAACAACAACGGGAATTCCCCAACCTCTATATCTCCTATCTTTACCATGTTCAAAAACGGCTGCAAATTTACTTATTCTCAGTTTGATAGATTCCCTCCGAGTTTACTTACAACGTTCTCCACTTAATGGAGTTTTGTTTTTTCTGCTTCTTATATTCACTGGAGCATCTGTTTTCTCATTTATTGGCTTCGTTATTTCTCAGCTGTTTTTGGGTGTTCCTCTTCTGACGCAACCTTCGCTTTTGGACGACATGACCAACCCGGAGTTGATTCCGGCCTTACGCACCATGCAACTTCTTCAAGGAATCGGAATGCTCATCGTTCCGTCCGTCATTTATCTCTGGCTATCGTCTTCTTGCGGAAATGTCAAGGTGCTTTTTGCAGGTCCAGTGAGGCAATCCGTTATGATCTGTATCGTATTCTTCATGGTTGCTTTTCCACTTGTAAACTACTTGGCTGAATGGAATGCAACTTGGAATCTTCCCACCTTTTTAGGTAATTGGTTGGAGGGAAAGGAATCTCAGGCCGAAGAAATTACCAAGCTATTTCTCGATATGCCGAATGTCGGACTCCTTATTTTGAACTTGATTATGATAGCCCTGCTACCCGCAATAGGTGAAGAGTTGATTTTTCGCGGAATAATGCAACGCGGGTTACAAAAGATGATGAATCCGCATGTGGCCATTTGGCTGGCGGCAATCTTGTTTAGTGCGGTTCACATGCAATTTCTCGGTTTTGTTCCTCGTATGTTGATGGGAGTTGCCATGGGCTACTTGTTCTTCTGGAGCGGAAATCTCTGGTATCCAATTATTGCTCACTTCACGAATAACGCTTTGGCAGTAGGAGTGGCATACGGTATTCAGCACAATTCGATTGATTCAAGTTTGGAAAGTGCTGGAATTGGCAATCCAACTATTGCTGCGTTCTCGTTGATATTTTGCTTGATGCTGCTGTATCTGTTCAAACAGTTTCAGGAATCTCGACCAGCCAAGACCAGTTAGGTCTTGAACAAATATATCGAGTTCCTTCCTTCCTTCCTTCCTTCCTTCCTTCCTTCCTTCCTTCCTTCGTTAGAAAGACAGACGGATAAACGTATTCATTAGCACATCCCCGCGTTTGTCAGCCTGACGAAGGAAGGGTCTAGAAATAGGTCAGGTCTAAAAACAAAAAAGGGAACCAATTTGATTCCCTTTTTCTATATTCTATCGAAAAAACAACTTTTTACTGGGCTGTTTTATCTATGATTCTGCTTGTTGAATAGTTAATCTTCAATGCATTTGCTTTTCTAAGTTCTTGCTTCACGTCAACCACGATGCCCATTTTTGTTTTTACATCCACTTTAAGCGAATACGTAAGCAAAGGAACCTCGGCTTCGTTAGTCTGTGATTTCACCGATTCAACAAACGTTGGAATGTCAGATGGAAGAGCGAAAGCATCATCCAGTTGAATTCTAGGCTCTGTACCATAAATCGACTGAAGTGGCTTCAGTGGCGGGCCAATGTGAATATATGCTACCAAAGATTTACGTTCCAACTTGGCTACTTCTTTCGCCTTTGGAATAACGTGAGTCACCTTCAAAGAAGTTTCTCTCATCACGGTAGTTACCATGAAGAAGAACAAAAGCATGAAAACAATATCTGGCAGCGAAGCTGTAGATACTGGCGGAACTTCCTTTTTACCTTTCTTTCTAATCTGCATTACCCTCCGATTTCTTTTGGTTCTGCTTCCGATATCCTCTGTGGAATCAATGCACGGATAGCCTTTGCCTTGTCATTGTCAACGGCATTCTTGCTATCCTTCAATTCATCGTACTTCTTGCCAAATTTGTTCATGGCAACTTCATTTCTCACTTCGCTATAGGCTGCAGCTAGCTGATCCTGAATGGCGATGTAAAGTTGGTAAGAAGTTCCACGGTCATTTTGAAGTGACACAATCTGTTTAGAGATTGGGTAATTCGGTCCGAAGTACTTAATGATTAGAGGGTCCTGAGAGGCTTTAAACTCAGGAAAACGCTCATCCCCAGGATTGCCCGGTTTTCCAATGATAAATTCCTTTGCGGCATCTTTCAAATCCTCCACTTGCATGTAATCGTTTTCTACCAAAAGGAAGTCTTGCGAGTTGGCAAGCACTACGAATACATTTCGCATTTTAACTGGCGGTGGTGGTGGAACATCTTCCAAAATGGGTGGAGGAAGTACACGCATCAGACCAGTGTCCACGTCCATGGTGGTTGTAACCAGAAAGAAAATAAGCAACAGGAACGCAATGTCGGCCATTGAGCCAGCATTGATTTCTTGTATTTCTCTTTTCGAACGAGCCATTACTTAAACAGTTTAGCTACTTCAGAATAAACCAATGAAACGACTGCAACAGCAGCAAGAATGTAGAAGGCATAAAGCCCTGTGTCAACTTGTTTGGCTCCGGCAGGAGTGATATCCAAATTACCGGGAATAGCATCTGAAGAGAGTGCGTGGGAAATTCCCAACACCACAACCAGTGCTCCGATTCCGACCAATGCGCCTTTAGCACCTTTCGGATTCTTAATGAGTTGGATGATTGGGAAAACAACAGCAGCCAAAACCGCTACAGCCAAAAGGATGTAACAGATGATAATGCCATAGTTTGTCATGAAATCTGCCATGATTCTTTCTTTAACGGTTAATTGCCAATGATATTACTTGTTGTTTTTTACAAGAATGTCCATGAACGTGATGGAAGCGTTTTCCATATCGTTAACAAGGCTATCCACTTTGGCAATAATGTAATTGTAAAATACTTGAAGGATCATCGCTACTATAAGACCGAATACTGTGGTCAAAAGTGCGACCTTGATACCTCCAGCAACCAATGATGGAGAGATGTCACCTGCTGCTTCAATCGCATCAAATGCACCAATCATACCTATTACTGTTCCCATGAAACCAAGCATTGGAGCAAGAGCGATACAAAGAGAAATCCAAGAAAGTCCTTTTTCCAAAAGACCCATTTGAACTGATCCGTAAGAAACAATTGACTTCTCAACCATATCAAGACCTTCATCTTTTCTGCTCAATCCTTGGTAGAAAATACTGGCAACAGGGCCTTTTGTGTTTCTGCAAACTTCTTTTGCGGCATCAACACCACCTGATTTAAGGCTGGTTTCAATCTCGCCCAAAAGTTTATCAGAGTTACCAGTGGCAAGGCTCAAATAAATGATACGCTCAATACAAAGCGCAAGACCAAGAATCAGCACTAATAAAACAACTCCCATAAAACCGGCTCCACCTTCGATGAATTTGGTTTTCAATGTTTGGTGGAAACTCTGCGGAGCTTCTTCTGCTTCTTCAATGTCTGTACTCGATTCCATCGGAGCGGCTTCTGCCACTTCTTCGGAGGTTGTTTCAACAACTTCTGTTGCTGTTGAGTCCTGAGCAATTACTACAGGTGCGTAGCTGAAGTTCAAAACTGCAGCAAAGGTGATAAGGGCAAACAACTTTTTCATGATTCTGATCGTGGTTAGTTCTTCAACTATTTATTTAATGGTTAACAATTACAAATCTATACTTTTCTATCCTTGCGGAGAAGGAGGGATTCGAACCCTCGAAACCCTTTTGGGGTTTACACGCTTTCCAAGCGTGCGCCTTCAGCCACTCGGCCACTTCTCCCTTGCCCCGCTATCCCCCAAATTGGGGCGCAAAATACAAAAAATGTCATTCGTCAATGGGGCGATTTTTAAACCGTCATTTCTCCTCTAAGGTCTGTTGCTAGTAATTGTCTTCGTTCATTCAAATCGGTAGTCAATCCGAGTACGAACATGGCTTTGGCGATGGCAGATTCGAAGGTGAGGTCGGCTCCACTTATGACTCCAAGGCTCAACAATTTTTCGCTGGTTTCGTATTTTCCCATCTCCACTTTTCCTTCACGACACTGGGTGATGTTCAAAACAAGGATGCCATTTTCTATCAATTCTTTCACCGCAGGTAAGAAATCTCCGCTGGTTGGCCCGTTTCCAGAGCCAAATGTTTCTATGATAACGGCTTCAATGCCCGAGTCTTTGTAAAGTTTCGGATAGTTTTGGAGTTTTAGTCCTGGAAACAGTTTGAGAACAGCCACATTCGAATTCATGGTTTTATGAACGACAAAATCCTTAGTTGATTGTGCGAGCAACCTTTCTTCAAAGATTTTAATACGAACGCCCGCTTCGGCTAGAATTGGATAGTTACGTGAAATAAATGCATCAAAGTTTTCTGAGTTGTATTTATAGGTACGGTTTCCGCGATAGAGTCTATCTTCAAAATAGACGCATACTTCTGGTATGAGCGAATGGCCGTCTTTATTACGCATTCCCGCAATAGTCAATGCGGTTATCAGATTCTCTCTGGCGTCTGTCCGTGGCAATCCAATAGGCAGTTGACTTCCTGTGAAGATGACTGGTTTGCCTAAGTTTTCGAGCAAAAAGCTGAGAGCCGAAGCACTATAAGCCATGGTATCCGACCCATGAAGGATTACAAAGCCGTCAAAATCATTGTAGTACTCGTCTATGATTTCCGCCAGTTCAAGCCACATTTTAGGTGTGACGTTGGACGAATCGATGATTTCATCCAGTTCCATGGAATGTATCTCAAGGCCCAATTCGAGAATGGACGGAATGGATTGAACCACACGTTCCAAACGGAAAGGGATAAGGGTTCTGGTCTTTTCATCGCGAATCATGCCGATGGTGCCGCCTGTATATATAATGAGAACCTTCGGTTTGGACATAGAAGTAGTTTAAAGGTTGAAAAGTCTTTCGGCATTTGTCGTAGTGATGCGCGCAATTTCTTCTAAGGAGATTCCTTTCACTTCCGCCAGTTTTTCGGCCACCAGTTTGGTGTAGCCACTTTCGTTGCGCTTGCCGCGGTAAGGAGTAGGAGCGAGGTAAGGCGAATCTGTTTCGAGGAGAATTTTCTCCATCGAAATATTTTTCACGGCATCAGCAACACCACTGTTCTTAAAGGTGAGCACGCCACCTAATCCAATATAAAGACCAAGGTCGATGGTGCGTTTTGCCTGCTCTTCATTTCCTGTAAAGCAATGCAAAACGCCACGCAAGCTGCCATCTTGCACCTTTTCCACCGAAGCAAAAATCTCATCAAACGAATCGCGGCAATGGATGGCAACAGGCAGATTGAGCTCCTTGGCCCATTCCATCTGCTGCTCAAACGCGGCAATTTGCTCCTTTATATATGTCTTGTCCCAAAATAGGTCGATGCCAATTTCGCCAACAGCAATGTATTTTCCTGTGGCGAGTTCGGTTTCTACATGTTTTAGTTCAGCGGCAATGGATTCATTTACCGAACAGGGATGAATTCCCATCATTGGAAAGCAGCGTTCCGGATAGGTATTCACCACATTCCAAAGTCGCGGAGTAGAACTGCTATCGACATTTGGTAGAAGAATGCGCTGCACACCGTTCTGCGCGGCTCGTTCCATCATATCAGACAGGTCGGCATCAAACTGGTCACTATATATATGTGCGTGTGTGTCTATGAGGTGCATGGCGGCAAAAGTAATGACACCAAGGTAAGTCCTCGTCATGTTGAGCGAAGAACGAGTTGAAACATCTATACGATTGAATGATAGATTCCTCCGCTCGTACCTCGGTCGGAATGACGCGTTGTAGTTGGTGCAGGAGCAAGGAAGTATCTCTTATTAACTCCACCTTGAGATTCCTCGTTCCTCGGAATGACAAAAAATCGGACTGCGTCTGTCATGCTGAGGAACGAAGCATCTCGTTTTCAGAAACTCCGAGTGAATTGAAGATGAGACGCTTGTTTCTCTTCAATAAGCTAAGCGTGACAAACGGGGCGAGGTTATATTTGCCGCACATGCAGCGCATTCTTATCATTCGTTTTAGTTCCATTGGGGATATTGTTCTCACAACACCAGTAGTGCGGGTGCTGCGTAAGAAATACCCAGCGGCAGATATCCGTTTTGTGACCAAGAAGCAGTATGCCGAGTTGGTAGCACCGAATCCGCATTTGAATGGTGTATTCCTTTTGGACGAAAGCCTGAATGCGTTGGCGTCAGAGCTGAAAGCTTTTAAACCTGACTTGGTGGTTGACTTGCACCATAATCTCCGAACGCGAATTCTGAAAACACTTGTTGGTGGCAAATGGCTTGCCTTTAATAAACTGAATGTGGAGAAATGGCTGAAGGTGAACCTGAAAGTTGACCGACTGCCCGCTGTCCATATCGTTGACCGTTACCTCGAAACACTCAAATCATTGGGAATTGAAGGCGATGGAAAAGGACTTGAATTCTACTTCGGCCCCTCTGCCTTCGGCATCTCCCCAAAGGGGAGAAAGTTGGAGCTTCCCGAAGGCTTTTTAGGAAATTATGTAGCCTTAGTTATCGGAGCAAAATTCAAGACCAAGCAATTGCCTGTAGCCAAGTTGGTAGAACTTTGCAATGGATTAAACCGACCAATCATTCTAATAGGAGGAAAGGAAGATGCCGAAGTAGCTAAAGAGGTGATGAAGGAATCCACCGCTCAGATTTACAATGCCTGCGGCACGCATACACTTGCAGAATCTGCTTGGTTGGTGAAGCAGGCAGAAGTTGTGATTAGCCACGATACAGGCATGATGCATATCGCGGCAGCATTCAACAAGAAAATTGTTTCTGTTTGGGGAAATACCATTCCCGAATTTGGCATGTACCCATATTTACCCCAAGGTTCGCCTTCTTATATTTCGGAAGTAAAGGGTTTGGATTGCCGACCGTGCAGTAAAATTGGGTTTGACGCTTGTCCGAAAGGGCATTTTAAGTGTATGAATGAACAGGATATTGATGCCATCATTGCTAAAACAAAAGAGACCCTTCCTTCGTCAGGGTGACAAACGAAGAACCTGTCTTCCTGACGAAGGAAGGAACTCAACATCTGTATAGAAAAATAAAAACCATGAAAAAACTACTCTTCTCGCTTAAACCGTTCTCTATCGATTTCGGATTACTAATTCTTCGCTTGGCTTCTGGCGGCATTATGGCTTATAGCCACGGGTGGGGAAAGCTGCAGGGCGTTCTTTCTGGCGATTTGGGCTTTGCCGACCCAATTGGAATTGGAGAACTGCCCTCACTTATACTTACCATTTTTGCGGAATTCGTCTGTGGTATTCTGGTGGCCGTGGGGCTTTTTACCCGTGCTGCACTCATTCCACTTATTATTACCATGGCAGTGGCGGTGTTCATCATCCATGCCGATGACCCGTTTAGTAAACAAGAATTCGGGTTGCTGTACCTCGTTCCTTATCTAACCTTGTTCTTGACTGGACCGGGAAAGTTTTCGTTGGATAAACAGTTGGGTTAGCCCGCAAACAACGCCTTCAACTCCGTTGCCTCGCTCGGTTTCATTTTTCCTGCCAGAATGAGGCTGAGTTGCTTTCTGCGCAAGGCGCCTTCAAATCGAGATTTTTCCTCTTCGGTCTGTGGTTCTACTTGCGGCACGTGTATCGGGTTTCCCAGTTGATCCACAGCCACAAAGGTGTAGATGGCCTCGTTCACTTTAATTTGGTCTGAGGTAGAACGGTCTTCTACAAACACATCAATAAATATTTCCATGCTCGAATTGAAAGACCGAGATACTTTAGATTTCAGGGTAACGATATCGCCCAATTTGATTGGTTTGGGAAACGTGACGCTATTTACCGAAGCGGTCACACACACGCGTTTGCACAATCGGTGAGCAGATATGGCCGCAATCACATCCATCCAATGCAGCAGTTTGCCTCCCATCAGATTGCCAAGGGTGTTGGTATCGTTGGGCAACACAATTTCTGTGTTGATGGCAAGGGTTGATTCGGGCGTTCGCGTCTTCTCAGTCATACTTCAATTTTGCGCAAAGATAAAGCCCTGCTGTTCAATTGAACGGCAGGGCTTTAGTCAGAGTTGGAGAAGGTTTTTAAAGCTTCGTTAGTTTCTTCACAAATCGTTCTTTGGTATCAACATCTGTCAGCTCAACGAAGTAGATGCCTTGGCTCAAGGTTGAAACATCTAGGTTGATGTTATCGCGGAAAGCACTTTCGCTTCTGATTAACGAACCATCAATATTCAAAATGTTGATGGTGTATTGACCTCCGTTGTTCATGTAAACACTTACCACATCCATGGCAGGATTTGGGAAGAGCAACATGTCAGGACCCGTAGCTTCTACAGCCACATCTTCTATACCAGTGTAGGTTTTGGTGTAGATTGGTAACGAAATTTGGGTTGGATGTTCCTCAGAGAAGTGAACACGCTGAATGGCAATACGTGGAGAATACTCCTCACCTTCAAAAATGTAAGTCTGACCATCGCCCGGCTTTCTTCTAAAGAATTCATTCGGCATAATAGGAACATTGGCATTTACCTGATAGCGGTTGTAGTTACTACTGCTGATAAGAATTTTCACTTTGTGTCCATCGCCAAACGTGTAGCCAATTGGCAATAGGTCGAACACGTATTCGTAAATCTCACCAATGTTGATGTTAGTGAACGGAATATCATCGCCCACAAATGGAATTTCGTAATCTTTCCAAGGCTCTTCTACCAACATTCTCACATAATCGCGGGCACGGGCGTTTACAGTTCCGCACTGAACGAAATACTCACGACCATCAGGATAAACGTCAAGAATTCTTACCATGAAATCGGTATCGGTAGGGCCTTCTGTTAAACCACCAATATTGCTCTTAGCGTAGAGTTTTACCTGTGGGAAACCTACCACACAGAGCGAATCTTTGACAGTAGCACTTTCAAAGCTGATAACGCCTGGACGGTTCATTGTAAACGACTCATAGCGCGGGTCTTTCAAGTTGAATTGCCCTTGAGCATCACGTTCGCCATCAGGCGTTTTCACAATCATGTTGGCACCTCCAACTGTTCTAATTGGGTCATCTGGATCGTGTACGTACATTTTGAAGCCCTCATCAGTTGTTGGAGCATTATTGTCTAACACACCATTTTGGTGCATGTAAAAGACCTCTCTTTGCACGGCATCCCATTCTCTTCCTTCAGGCAACGGGAAGGTATCGGCAGGTAGCCAGTAATTACCAAGAGCAAGATTCTGAGCCTCAGAATCGTTGTTTGGACCGACTACATAAAGACGCACGTTCGGAATCTCATTAGGGTCGGCAAAGTTGCGGTAAGGTATTGGGTTAACGCTTTCCGCGTTAAGTCCCGGAATGACATTGTCTAAAGGAATTTCCGGCAAATCAATAGGAAAAACGCCACTTACCGATGGAGAGTCATAAACCAGTTCGGCCTTCAGCCCAGTAAGCGGCTCGGCACCGGTAAGCACGGCAATAAGCTTGTCGTAAGGTAGTCGCACTTCTTCGGAAGGAACACGGATTTGGATGGTTGCCGTGCCAAGTCCGAAAAGATCAATTTCTGCTACTGGATAAAGGTTGTCTGATTCTGGAAGGATGAATTTCGGCTCTCCAATATACTCATCTGGGTGATAGTTGAGGTTATAACGGAACCAGCCAATCAACTCCGAGTTTAGCGCTTTATCAACAGGAATGTTTGTTTCGCTGAAATCGTCAAAGTTGATGCCGATAAGGTCGTTCACATTGCCCGGATAGGTACGGTCACCAGTAGTGGTGCTGCCCATTGTTTGGTGTGCCCATGGCCCAAGAACTAGCTTTTGTAGTTCGCGATTGGTAACACCTGGGCGGTTGAACTTTTGCGTGCTCAGGTGTCTTCTCATGTTTGCCCAGCTTTCTGTCTGAGAATCAACAAAGATGTCCCACCATCCGCAGAGGTGATACCCTGGCACCTCCATGTTGCGAAAACGGTTATACTGACCCCCAAGTTCTCCTTCACCAAATTCATCTGTAACGGCACGGCTGATGTCAATTTCTGCACGTCCTGAAAAGTTTGGGTAATAGCCACAGGTAGGGATTCCTGTTTCTGGATCAGGATACTGAACAGATACAAAGTGGTCGATTGCCAAATTGGCTGCGTCAAATTTGTTCTGTTGATAGGTATTCTCCACTGCGTTCACGGTAATCGTTTGCGGAAGGTTATAATCGGCAGAACTATGAATGTTGTTCTGCATGTCATTGTCAATTGGAATAAGGTCATCATCAATTCCAGAAAAAATCTGTCCTTTTAGCCAGCCCGTTACCAATCTATCTCTAAGAACTCCGTTTGGATAACCTACGCCTTTGTAGAAATCTGCTGGAGCAACAATTGGCATGATGCATTTAAGACCGGGCTCATTTTCATCAATCATGTGCGCTGCCGCAGCCTGATATTGGTTGTATCCCAAAGCAGATGCCCCAAACATGGCATAACGACCCGTGTAGAGTAAATCCGTTGTGTCCGTAATTCCATCGCCATCAAGGTCATAATCGCGCAGCAAACGATGCTTGATGTATTCCTTGGTATCGTAGCCATCCTCGTGTCGGTTTCCGTTTTTCGGGTCGCTAGGGTCTGTGGCATCCAAAACGTGTTGGTAATTTGGGTGGTAAACTCCTTTGTCCCAGCCATCACTGGTAAGTGGTAGATATACGCCTTCAGACGCATAACGCCCGCGCTGATCCTGCTTGGCGAAGGCATAGCCCAAGATATTCATGATGGGTGCTTCGCCTGCATTTTGATCGCCTTTGTCGTATGGCGTTCTGGTAAGAACGAGCGGCAGCCTATACGGATTCGGATTTGGTTGCCCGTTCAACGAATCGTAAATGATGTATTGCGTACCTCTTGGAATCAATTCCAGATTGTAATCGATTGAGCTACCAAAAATGCCAGCTAACTCCGCTGGAAGGTCAATGCTTATTGGCACCATCAGACAATCGCGCATTACGGGTAGGTAAATGTCTGTCATAAGCTTTACGCTGTCAGACATGATAAACTCTTCTGTATAGGGCGTACAGAATTCGAGGAGATTGTCAATTTTCCCGTTGAGTATCACCGTCTGCGATTTTGCAGAACTGAAGAATGAACCAACAAGTACGAGGGAAAGAAGAATTCTTTTCATGGTGTTTTTGGGTGTTAGAGTTTTATAATATCAAATACGACTGAGCCATAAACCATCGCACCAATCCGTGGTGCTCCGAAGGCTTCTTGCCTCTGCAAGTTATAAACATTTGAAGCACCTACACGGAATGTAGAATACCATTTAGGCACTTCGTAGCTAAGTTGAAGGTCGAGGAAAGAGTACGAAGGCACCATTCCAGTACCAAAAGTGCTTTGCCATAAAAATTCGTCTACCCATTGAAAGTTGGCAGAGAATCCAAGACCTTTCCAAACATTACGCCCCTTAATGCCAAAGTTGACTTTGTGTTCTGGCGTGTTGAATCCTGGAATAATAGGATCATCAAGGTCATCATCAATCAATTTTGCCCAGTTGTAATTCATAGAGGCAGAATACTTATCGTTGATGTAATACACCAATCCAACAGTTACACCGGTGGAACGAACCATCTGCGTGGCATTTACAGGTATCTGATAACGGGTGTAAGATTCGTTGCTTGCAGAATAGGATAGAAGTTGATCTACACCACTTTGCTCACCTGCAGTGGCACCATCAGGTTGTACTACCCGAATTTCTCCAATGAAATCGGTGTACCAGTTGTAATAGAAGTTCACGTCCATGTACAGCTTCTTAAATACAACACCACGGTAGCCAAATTCAATGGTGCGAACCTGTTCTGGGCGGATTTTCTTGGCTGAGAAGGTTTTTAGTTTGCCTGCGGCATCATCATAAACCGAATCGTACCAAACGCCTTCTGTTTCTACACTATCGAGGTAATTCTCAAAATCTGTTACCGATTCTAATGTGTAGAGATTATCCCACCCGTTTAGGTTTCCGGCAATGGTAAGCGGTCCTACATCCAATCGGATAAACTGATTTTGCAAGGTTGGTGTACGGAAGGCGCTTTGCCCTGAAACTCGGAAAACGTGGCCTTTTAGGTTATACATCAAGGATACGCGTGGCGAGAACTGAACGGGGAAATTCATGTTCTTGTCAACCCGTACAGACCCCGTTACTTTAAACTTATCATCGAAAAACTTTTTGCTCAGTTGAAGAAACCCTCCAAACTCCCAAAGGGAAAGGTTAACAAATTTAGCGTTCATGTCGGCAGCACCGTTTGCCAGCGTATCGCCTCGGTTAACAAGCGTGTCGGAAAAGATTGTTCCAAACGATTGTGGGTCGTAGCGTCTTCCGTTGGCTCCCACAAGTATATCCATCCAAGGCCAATCGAAATTGTATTGACCTTCTATGTGTTGTAGACTTGATCTGTCTGTGAATTTAGAACCCCTCTCAAGGTCGGAATTATTGATAATCTCATTTCGCAGCGAATCAAATTTGACAGAACCTGCAGCAATCCACCCATTTGCGTCAGCAACAGCACGCGCATGTTCGTGTGCAACTTGAACCTCTGCTGATGAAGCATCTCCATCAAAATCTTGAGTCATTACTTGAATGGTGTCAAAATAGGCTCCGAGGTATTCACCAACGTAATCGGCAATTCCTTCTTTGGAAATGTTGATTCCAGTAAAAACGATGTCGTAAGAATCGCCCGCATCCTCAAAGGTTGAATATGCCTTCACAAGCCAATTTCTGCCCTTGACCTCAGCCTTTACCTGCTGGAAAAGAATATTGTTGATGCTGTATCGATTTGATGCTTGGTAAATAGCCGTTCCAAGACCAAATTTATAGGTTAATGATGCTTCAATTCCTCCCTTGAATCGGTAGTAAAGGCCAGCGGTTGCTTTTGCACTGAACGTGTTGTAGTCGGCAAGGTCTCTTTCTGCATAACCAGGCGCTCTCACATTGATTGTTCCAGGGTAAGCATTTGGAGAAACCAAGCCCAGCCAATTGTTTAACGCGGTGAACTGATCTCGTTGTTCCTGTGTGTTTTCTGGGTCTGTTTGTGCTTGTTCCACAATTTGCGAAAGGTCGATGTCTGTCTGAATATCTCCATAAAGATTGGCTGCCGTACTGTCGGTTGGGTCATCAAAGTCCGTCCTATACTGGGTGTCGTTTGCCTCCCAATCGTAGGCGCGTCTGTACTGACCAGTAATCTTTAGACCGAATCGTTTTTCCTTACCGTAAGTGCCAGCGTAGCGCACTTGGGCATCCAGGTAATCACGCGATCCGCCTTGAAGTTTAAAGGAAAGCCCTGGGTAATCGTAAGGGTCTTTTGTTTTCATACTTACAACTCCTTGGAAGGCGTTTGGACCATAAAGAGCAGATGCAGCACCCGTGATAATCTCCACACTTTCAAGATCAAGGTCGTTTGCGCCTACCATGTTTCCTACTGGGAAGTTGAGGCCCGGTGCCTGATTGTCCATTCCATCAACAAATTGAACAACCCTAACCGGAGCAGTTGTGTTGAAGCCGCGCATGTTTATGACTTGAAATCCAAGACTAGAAGTGGTAACATCTACACCTTGCAACGTACTCAAACCCGAATAAAAATCTCCAGAAGCAATCTCGCTAATTTCCCGAGTATTCATCTTTTGGATAGTGGCCGTTGATTCCAAAATGGTTTCAGAAACCCTAGAACCAGAAACGACAACCTCTTGCCCTATCATGTTGACGGTTTCCATGTCCACCGTTAAATTGGTGGAGGTTTTATCTACTGCTATTTCAAAATCCTGATATCCGAGGTAAGAAACCACGAGGGTTTTTGGTTCGGTGAGGTCGAGTTCAATGGAGAACTTGCCGTTGACATCCGTGGAGACTCCAGTAGATGTACCTTTAACTATTACAGATGCCGAAATCAGTGTTTCTCCGTTCTTCTTGTCTTTGATAGTACCTGTCACCACTTTGGTCTGAGCCATGGAAACAATCGTAAATAGAAGAAAAACAGAGAGGAGAGTAAAGACTTTTCTCATTCGAATTTGGGGTTGGTTAACTATTTGCTAATGCACCCCAAGAATACGAAGTTTTCCTTAATGGTCAAGAGCAAGCCGTCAATTTCTACGATTGCATCAGTGATGTAACATATAGACGTGCATTCTAAGGGCTAATCAGAATATAGAATCGGTGTCTAAACGGTGCGGTCTGAACTCAACACTAGCTTGAACATTCTACATTTGCATGTCAGTAAAAAAAATGAAAGAATTTCTACAGGTTGAATTGATTAGCGTTGGCAATTACCACCTGAGCATGCTTCAGATAGTGGTACTCGCGTTCATTGTTCTGTTCACGTGGGGCTTTGGTTGGCTGCTTAAAAAGGTGGTTGTGTATCGAAAGAACATCTCCGAATTGGAAAAGGGAAGGCGGCTTTCGGTGTTTAAGTTAATGCAATATGTGCTGTGGGTTCTTGCCCTGCTGGTGGGAATGGAATCGATGGGATTTCAGATAACGGTTCTTTTGGCTGGTTCGGCTGCCCTTTTGGTTGGTATTGGTCTGGGACTACAAGATGTGTTCAGAGATTTTGTGAGCGGCATCATTCTCTTGTTTGATGGCACCATCCGTGTATCCGACATCATTGAAGTAGACGGCAAGGTTGGTCGTGTAACCGAAATTCGCTTACGAGCGTCCGAAATGGAAACTCGGGAGGGAATCATTATGATTGTTCCAAACTCAAGATTCATCACCGGAAATGTGGTTAACTGGACACATAACCATAAGCTTACGCGGTTCACCGTGGTGGTTGGCGTGGCATATGGTTCGGATGTAGAGAAGGTGCGCGATGTGCTGGTAGAATGCGCGAAGCAACACGCGGAGGTAGTCAAAAATCCTGAACCGTACGTGTTCTTCTCTGATTTTGCTGATTCGCAACTCACGTTCTCTTTACAATTCTTTTCGCGTTCCGTTTTTCGTATCGAACACGTTAAAAGCGACCTTCGCTTTGCCATCGATAAAGCTTTCCGAGAAAACGGCATCACCATCCCATTCCCACAGCGGGATTTGCATATTCGGAAATAGTTAAGAGGCTAGGTAGGATTGATGCTATCAGGCTAGCGGTCGTTCAAGGCGCTTAGTCTATCAGTTCCATTTCCCAGCAACCTTGCTTGCAAACTTGAGTCTTAGTGGACAAGAGCAAAAGGTTATTTTTACGCTCCTTCGCCTCATCTCAACCCCGATATGAACCGAATAGCTATCTTCTTATTTATTGCGTTCGTGGCCTTGTCGCAAGGCACGGCTGTGTGCCAGACCGCACACAAAGGTTTGATGGTGGAGCCATTTGTTAATAAGGTTTTCATCGAAGAGAAGGGACAGTTCAAGAATCGGTTGGAAAGGCAGGGCATTGATTTTGAAGAGCCCATCTTGTATGGTGTAGAGAACGCGGAATTCAACGCCTATTTCACCAAAAGTGGTATACGCTTCCGGTTTGCGGAATACAAGACCATTCCAAAAGGAAAACGTCAACTCGTAGAAAATGAACCCGAAAGCCGCGGATTGGAAACCACCTGGTATTCTGTAGACCTTCTTTGGGAAAATGCCTATTCGGAATTGACGATTCTTTCGGAAGATAAAGCGCATGAGTATTACAACTATGCTGGCAATGGAAACGATGAGAACATAAATTTTGCTGCTGCTTATTCTCAGGTTGTTTACAAGAATGTCTATCCAGGTGTTGATGCCATTTTTGAATTACCCAAAGAAGGCGGAATCAAATATCGCTTTGAAGTTGGGCCGGGTGTAATTATGCCTCAGATTGCCATGCGCTGGGATGGAGAAGTGTCTCTCTCCTTAGATGAGAAAGGAAATCTAAAAATCAAGACGCCAACCACCGTTCTAGTAGACCATGCTCCATCAGCGGAAACGCTGCCGAACAAGAATCATGTTTCGGTTTTATATGAGCTTGATGGAAATGTTGTTTCTATAAAGATTGCATCCAATGATATCGACCTGTCCGATGGTTTTATTATCGACCCATGGATTTATAATACCAGTTACCCTGCCATTAATCGTGCTCATGATATTCAGGAAGATGCCGCTGGTAACATCGTAGTACATGGTAATCATACCAACTTTCAAGTGCAGAAGTTCAATGCTGCCGGAGTGCTGCAGTGGACCTACGTTACAGCATCTCTTTTCTTGGGCGACATTGCCGTTGATAATCTGGGCAATGTCTATATCGTAGGCGGATATTCTGCTGGCAAACGACAAAAACTGAATTCAGCTGGTGTTCAAATTTGGACATTTGCTGGTCTGGTAGAGGAATGGCGATTGGCTTTCAACTATTCAAAGACCGTACTCACCATTGGTGGCTATTTTCTGAATCCGGGTGACAATAATCTGGCGTTGTTTGACGTGAATTCCGGAGCCATCTCCAACGAGATTATCTATGGTGCCGAGACCCGTGCCATTGCTACCGATTGTAATGGCGATATGTATTCCATGCACGTAACTTTTGGAGGTACGGGGGTGGCCGCATCCAATCTCCTTAAAAAGACCAATGCCAATTTTACTCCGGCAGGATCTATTCAAACAGGTTTCCTATTAGCGGAGTTTGAGGCCACAGCTGGCTATGTGCCGAATCCGTCTTACGACCCCAGCGTGATTTACCAAGGATTTAATGGTCTTGTAGTGAGCGGGCAATATCTTTATATGACCGATGGAATAACCGTACGCAGGGTTAACAAAACCTCGCTAGCAATCCTCAATAGCTCCGCGTTGGTAGGTGGTGTGAAGCTTGGAAACGGTGGATTGGCTGCCGATCTCTGTGGAAATATCTATGCTGGTTCGCTTACCGGTATCGCCAAATATGATTCCGTCTTGAACTATATTGAAACCATCCCAACTCTAGGTGCGGTCTATGATATTATTTTCGGCACAACGGGTGAGCTTCTTGCCTGCGGAGCCGGATTTGTTGGAAGCTTTGCCATCAACTGTACGCCACCACCACCTATAACAGCTTCGGCCAATAACGCGTGTGATGGTACGGGAAGTATTAGCATTAACGTGGCCGGTGGTTTGGCGCCTTATACATATGAATGGCAGCCTGGCGGACTAACCACCAATCCTATTTCTGGACTTCCAGCTGGAGTTTATACTTACACCGTGAATGATGCCTTTTGTCGCACGTTCATTGATTCGGTCGAGATTTATGAGATTCCGACTCCAACATTTACTGTTTCTGGAGTGAATACAACCAACTTCAACCCAAATTCAGTCTGTTTGGGTGAGGCTGTTGCGTTTGCCGACAACTCCACAACCAACGATGGCACTATCGTTTCTTGGGATTGGGATTTTGGCGATGGGAACACAAGTTCAGCTCAGAACCCAACACATACCTATGCTACTGCAGGAACTTTTGATGTGCTGTTGGTAGTTGAAACAAGCTATGGCTGCTCAGACAGTATTCCGCTACAGGTGACAGTCGACCCATTGCCATCAGCTGATTTTACGGTGGCTGACGAGTGTCTTGGCAATTCAAGCGATTTTCTGGATGGAAGTACGATTTCTTCAGGAACAATTGGCACGTGGAGTTGGGATTTTGGTGATGGGAATACGAGTTCGGTACAAAACCCGACTCATCAATTTACCACAGCTGCAACTCACACAGTGGGTTTGACTGTGACCTCTGCCAATGGCTGTTCCGCTTCCACCCAAAACAATGCGTTGGTTTTTGTTTTGCCGCAAGCGGATTTTACCTATCCTACAACTTGCGTCAACGACCCGACTGACCTTTTGGACGCTTCCGTTGCAGGAGACGGAACCATCAACGCATGGCATTGGGACGTGGAAGGGTCAACGTTGAACGGAGCTTCAGGACAGCATATTTTTTCTTCCGAAGGAACATTTCCAGTGCAATTGTTGGTGCAGGATCAATTCGGATGCACGGATAGCATCACACGTCAGGTCATTATAAGTGTTCGGCCGTTAATGACCGTGGCGGTGAATGATGCATGTGCTGGTACTCAGTTCGTGTTCACCAATTCCTCATCTATTCAATCGGGTAGTATTGATTCCACGCATTGGGATTTTGGTGATGGCAACACTTCAAATACGGTTTCGCCCACAAATACCTATGTGAACGCAGGTGTTTACAACGTTATTCTTTACATGGAAAGTGACCTTGGCTGCGCTGCCGATACCACTTTTCAGGTAGAAGCGTATCCGAATCCTGTTGCGGGGTTGCAATGGCAAAACCAGTGTGATGGAACTCCGATAACATTCACAGAAACCACAACGGTTGCAGCACCGGGGCAGTTGTTGGCTTCTGATTGGAACATGGGCGATGGCACTACTCTAAACGACACGGCAGTTGCCAGTTACCTCTATACTGGATATGGCGATTATTCTGTTAGCCTTTCGGTTGAAACGCAACACGGGTGCACCGACTCGGAGAGTTATCTAATCTCTGTTCATGCCGTTCCAACTGCTGATTTCAGCTTCACCAATATCTGCGAAACGGACTCGGTTCTGTTCACAAATCAGTCAACCATTCCTCAAGGGAATATTGCCACTTGGCAATGGAGTTTCGGCAACGGTCAGACTTTTAATGGCAGCAACCCAGGCTATCAGTCCTATGCTGCTGATGGAACATATCCCGTTCAACTCACCTTGACATCTGATAGTGGCTGCGTGCATGTGTTTGACGATATGATAGAGGTATATCCGACCCCGATTGCCAATTTCACGTTCGATAGCGTGTGCTACCCACTTGCGGTTCAGTTCACGGATTTATCGGATCCCAACGGTTCGTATGCCATCAGTCAATGGGCTTGGGCATTTTCAAACGGACAATCTTCTTTGCTACAATCGCCAGCAATAAGCTTCCCTCAGTTCGGAGCATACGGAGCAACACTCACCATAACCAATGCAGCGGGCTGCAAGGATGTGATTTCGCTTGGAGACGCGTTGGTCCATCCGTTGCCAGTGGCCGATTATGATGCCAATTTGCAACATTGCCATTTACAAACGTTGACCTATGCAGACCAATCAAACTTGCCGATTTTGTCTGATGATCAGATTATTTCTTGGCAATACGATTTCGGTGATGCTGGCAATTCCAACTCGCCAGATGGCGCACATGATTATGGCTTGGCAGGATTCTATAATCTTGAACTTACAGTCACCACCAACCATGGTTGTGAAGATGTGGTTGCAAACACGGTGGAGGTTTGGCCTTTGCCAACTGTTGCTTTCACTGCCGATCCGCAGGACGGTTGCGACCCTCTTCATGTCAATCTATTAGATCAATCTTCCATTCCTGCCCCTTATTCTATCGGAAGTTGGAGATGGAATGTGGGTGATGGATCGGATGATTTACTGAACCCAAATCCTATTCACCTTTATGATCCGAACTTGGCCTTGCCTCATGATTCTGCTACGTATGATGTCATGCTGTATGTGACTAGCGTCAATGGATGTGTGGATTCGCTTTCACAAGCGGATTTGATTACGGTTCATCCAGTTCCCCTAGCCAAATTCAGTGTGAATCCGAAGAAATTGGCTTCCATCGTCAATCCTCTTTTTCAATTTACCGATTTGAGCACTGAAAATGTTTCATCTTGGAGTTGGACTTTTGGTGACGGACTGATATCAAGTGATCAAAACCCTGAACATACGTATCCTGATACAGGCACTTATTTGATTACGTTGGTCGTCAATACAGATTTTGGATGCACCGATAGAATCTCCTACATCGTCAAGGTTGAGCCGTATTTCTCCTTCTATATTCCGTCCGCGTTTACGCCAAATGGTGATGGTCTAAATGATAGCTTCTTCGGTGCTGGAGAGCATTTCACCGAGTATAACATGAAGATATTTGACCGATGGGGAGAGATGATCTTTGAGTCGAACGAACCAAATTTTCATTGGGATGGCTCATACAAAGGAGCACAGGTTGAGGCTGGGCAATATGTTTATCGGTTTGTTGTGCTCGATTGGGATGGCAATCTCCATCAATATAATGGTGGAGTAAACCTCCTTCGCTAAGGATTCGCAAATTACTTAGTGCTACCGTCATGAGGCGCTCAGGTAACAATTCCACATTCTCTTCGTTGTAAGGGTCGACCAAAAACCTAATAGCCTTGAACCGTCTGGTAATCTTCATTGCCATTCTGATGCTTCCGAGCATTGGTTTTGCGCAGAAAAAATCAACCCTGAAAGACAGATGGAGAAATTCCATAGGTGCCTCAGCTCATTTGCTTATGGTGAGAAAGAATGTCTCTCCCGCATTTGGGGTATTCTACAATCCGCAGATTAACATTATTAATAGGTATGCTGATTTTTCTCTGGCCGCCACCATGCCACTAACATTGGGAGTTCATATAAAGGACTCGTGGATTGAGAGGACCTATTTCTATGGGCACGTTCCGGCTGTTTTAGAAGCCAACATCGGTCATTACTCTACAAGAGATTTTCGCTCAGATATAGGAATGGGACTTGGTGCTGGCTATGGGCTGCAGATAAATGGCCTTGATATTTCTTCAGGTTTTGTGGCCACGTTGGCTGCGCGTACATGGTTTTTTAAAGGAAGTCTCACCTTCAGGTATCTGTTTCATCTCAATGTTCAGGGAACGGGTTATCACAGCCATGCACTTAGTTTGTCAGTTAACATGGGCAATTACTTCAATAAGTTGACCAACATGAACAAGATGAGCAAGTTTCAGAAGTTCTAATAGGAACAGCTCAAGGGTGCTTAAAAATCGTTCTTGTATTATTGTCGGGTGGCGGTTTCATCGAAAGATCGGTTGCCTACATTTGTTTCATCTCCAACTAAACGGTATGACAAGATTTTTCACCTTAGTATTCTTATCTCTTATAGTGGCGCAATCAGTTAGCGCAGGGGGGCCGTGGCCAAGGAAAAAGAACAGCGGCTACGCTCAATTAGGCTTTACGTATGTTGGATACAGCCGGTTTTTTAATCATGAAGGAGTGGTTACCGACCTTCGGAGGCCAGTTACCGATTTCACCACGCAGCTCTTTCTCGACTATGGTCTTTCAGACAAGTTGACTCTGACCGCCAACCTACCTTTCAAGTATGTATCAACCGCAGATAGGATTTCGAGTGCCGACACAAGCTATTTTAAAGACACGCTGCAAGCAGGCAGTCTATTCGGGTTAAACAACGTGATGCTTGGACTGAAGTACAACATCATCAACAAACGGGTGTTGTTTTCTGCGGGATTTAATGCCGAAGCCAACGTGGCCAAATACGATTCGCTTACTACGCTCAGAACTGGCCCAAATGCTTGGGTTTTTCATCCTTACCTGAGTGTTGGAACCACTTTTTTTCAGGGAAAACTTTACACACTGCTCGATGCTGGCTACCGATTGCGCATCAATAATTATAGCGATGAGGTTGATTTCAACTTTGAAGTAGGGTATTCCTGGAATCAGAAGACCTATTTTATTTTCAATTTGGCAGGAAGATTTTCGATGCAGGAAGGAAGCTACGACAATAACGTGACGGCAATCCCAGATACATCGAACCCAGCAAGCGTAAGCCTTCATCCCAATGGAAGAGACCTACACACATCGCTCTACCCAAACAACCAACAATTTTTGGGATACGGGTTTAAATTCATTCAGAAAATTAAGAAGGTGCATCTCAATGCCGCTGTGTATTTCGGCACAGGACAAATGGTTGCTGCGACACCAAGCTACAATTTAGGCGTAGCCTACGAATGGTAATGGTGCAAAACATAGCCGCGTTGAAACATTTGAATGTCGAAACGCTCCTTAGGTTGAAAGCCGTTTTGGCCGAAATCGATCAACGTCTGTACACACACCTAAACACCAAAGGCCGTGCCTCTGTTGGTCAACATGTGAGACATACGTTAGAGTTCTATCAATGTCTTTTTGAGGCAGAAACTGCGGTAAACTATGATGCACGTAAACGCGATATTCTCTTAGAATCGAGTGCTGCACATGCCTCAGTCACCATTGATAATATTGTGAAACAAGTGGAATCTGTACATGCAGACTTTTCACTTCGAACCTTAGCCGAGTTGCCTTCTGCCTCTGCGGAAACGCTTTCCGTAACTTCTTCGCTTTCGCGCGAGTTGCTATATGTGTTGGAACATGCTATCCATCACATGGCTTTGATTCGCTTTCTTATCAAAGACGAAGCGGCCGATTTTGAATTGGAAGATGCATTTGGCGTGGCATATTCTACGTTGGCATATCGCGACCAAGCAGCCAACGGCTAACCAATGAATTCCGTACCATTTTCAACACGTCTGCACATTTGGCTGCAGCGGTTTGTCCGTTGGGAATTCTGGCCGTGGAGAGTCGTCTACGTTCCCGTTGCGATTTACTGGTTTTTTCTAGCCATAAAAGCCCGCGGATGGGTGTTTTTTAGTGCTGCCAATCCATGCATGCGGTTCGGTGGATTGGTTGCTTATTCCAAAACAGATGTAACCAAGCTAGTGCCTGATGTTTACTTGCCAAAGACGGTTTTTATTGAATCACAGGATGTGCTAAACGAGATACTCGCCCAGGTACAGGATAAGGAAATGACACTCCCACTCATTATCAAACCAGATATGGGAGAGCGGGGAAAAGGCGTGAAAATTATTCGCACGCAAGAGGAGTTGAACAAGGCTATCTCTTCGGTTAAGGAGCGGATGCTACTACAGGTTTACGAAGACCTTCCAATGGAGTTGGGCGTCCTTTATAGTCGCCATCCTGATGAAGAAAAAGGCAGAATCACCTCCATCGTAATTAAAGATTTTCCTTTTGTAGTTGGAGATGGTCAGAGCACGCTTTTGCAGTTGATTCTCACGAATCTCAGAACACGTCTCAGTTACAAGATTCACATGAAACGCTTTGCCAATGAATTGGATGATGTGATTCCGTTGGGAGAGAAAATCAGAATTGTGAACATTGGAAATCACATGCTCGGTACAACCTTCAATGATGGAAACCATTTAAATTCTCCAGAATTGGAAACAGTTTTTGATAACCTAGCCAAGCAGATTAAAGGGTTCCATATTGGCCGTTTTGACCTCCGAGTTGATTCGATGGAAGCGTTGCTGAAAGACAGCTTCAAAGTGATAGAAGTGAATGGTGTGAACTCAGAACCCTGCCATATTTTCGACCCTGGCCGCTCCATTTTTCTCGCATGGCGCGACCTTTTTAAACATTGGAAACGCATCTACGAAATTAGCGTGGCCAATCATCAAAACGGAATTCCTTATGGTTCTTACACCGAGATACGAAGGGAGATAAAACGGCACGATAGGGAGGTTGCGGGGCATGATTGATACTGGTAGTTTTGGTCGAAATTCTATTGGTCGAGTTTGAAAAGTAGCGTCCTTTTCAGTTTCAAATCATTTACCGCATCAGGGTAACATGCCCCATAAACCGCCTCTCGTTTCCATCCCACGATAGTAGTGTGACAACGTATTCATAAACGCCCGCTTCCACAGGTCCTCCTTTGTAAGAACCGTTCCAGCCCACTTCGCCCGAACCGCCATATATTTCCTGTCCCCAGCGGTTAAAAATGTACATGTAATGTTCCGTGTAGCCTTCTCCTTTACCCCAATGCGAACAGATCTTTCAGTTCCTTATTGCTCAGATTACCAATCCAGTTTTCACCGGTGGCAACGGTCATTTCCGCAAGGGCCTTTTTAGATTGAATCATTTCGTTGATGCGCTCTTCAAAGGTGTTCTTGGTAATAAAACGGTGTACCATCACATTGTTTTTCTGCCCAATGCGGTAAGCTCGGTCTGTAGCTTGATTCTCAACAGCAGGGTTCCACCAAAGGTCGTAGTGTATCACGTGTTGGGCTGCGGTCAGGTTTAGGCCCGTACCGGCAGCTCTGAGCGAAAGCACAAAGATTTTATGGGCATGGTCTGTCTGAAATGCCTCTACCATTTCTTTTCGCTGCTTGATGTTACAACCACCGTGATAGAACAAGGGTGTGTCGTTGTACCGTTCGGCAATAAAGTGTTGCAGCATCTTGCCCATTTCTGTGAATTGGGTGAAGAGCAACACCTTTTCGTTATTTTCCATTATGCTGTCCAATTTGTCGAACAACAAGGTCAGTTTTCCGCTCATGGAAGCATCCAACATATTATTCTTTAAAAATTGAGCAGGATGATTGCATATCTGCTTCAGTGCCAATATCATTTGCAGCACAAGTCCCTGTCTTACAAACAGGTTCTTCCTATCTGTGGCCTCAATTCCCTCGATTTCGGCCAACGCTTCCTGCAGCGTTTTTTCATAGAGACTGGCCTGCTCTTTTACCAATAAGGAATAGCAGTCAATCTCCACTTTATCTGGCAAATCGCTGATTATGGACCTATCGCTTTTAAGTCTTCGCATCATAAAAGGAGCAGTCACTTTTTTCAACTTTTCGGCAACGGCCACATCATTGTATGTTTCTATGGGTGTACCAAAAGTTTCTTTGAATTCCTTCTGATTGCCTAAAAAACCACGGTTGCTGTAATCTAGGATGCTCCACAGTTCGCTCAGGCGATTTTCCACAGGCGTACCGCTCATGGCTATGAAATTATCAGCACCGATGCTTTTTATTGCTTTGGCCTGTGCCGTATCATGGTTCTTAATATGCTGTGCCTCATCAATTATCACCGAATGCCAGGGTAGTTTTTTCAATCGCGCTGACTCGGTGCGTGCAATGCCGTAAGAGGTGAGCAGCACATCGAAATCCTGCTCTATTTTTCGGTTGGTACCATGGAAAATATGGGTTCTGAGTGTTGGGGCGAATTTCTCAACCTCGGCCTGCCAATTGGTGAGCAGTCCTGTCGGGGCCACCACCAATGCCTTCTTATCGTTCAGCAAACCTTCTTCCTTGTACTTTAACAAGGTGGTAATTACCTGCAATGTTTTCCCAAGTCCCATATCATCCGCCAAAACAGAACCGAAGCCTATTTGAGCGTTGCGATACATCCAAGAATAACCTCTTTGCTGATAAGGACGAAGCTGCGCATTGATGCCTTTGGGCAACGGGATCTCCTTAAAATCAGATAGTTCTTTGATAAGATCTTTTACTTCATCCGTAAGGCTTACTTTGGAACCAAGGTATTCTCCACTAAGTGCAGTTCTAAGCAATTGAAATGCTGACAGTTCCTTGTCTGCGCTGAAATGCCTGTGTAACTTTTCCAGTTCTTCTTTACTTACATGAATATAGCTGCCTTTATATTTGAGCAGCGTATCCGACCTTTTCATCAGTTTTTTGAACTCCCCTTCACTCAGCAACGTATCGCCAATGGCAATCTGCCAGTCAAAATCAAGCAATTGGTCGAGCCTTAGAAATGACTTGCCCGAACTCCTTTTCAGCTTTACGCTTGTTTTGGGCTTCAGTATATCTTTCAGTGCTTTGGGCAGCAATATGTCAATGTCCAGCAACTGTATGGCAGGAATCATTTGCAACAGAAAGGGCGTGAAAACCTCATTTTCCATTACCATCTGGTCTTTACCACGGGAGTTTATGTGGGCATCAAGACCTGCAATAAAACTGCTCAGTTGCGAAAGCGACCGTAGGATTTCATACCGTTGTTTTTCAAATTTCTTATTGGTAAGTATCTCCTGCAATGAGGCGGAATCTTCCAAAGGCTTTGCTTTTTCGAAGATATTTACGTTGACCAGAAAGCGGTCGTTGGGCAGTTCCTCTACCACAATCTGCGGCCTGTAATTGCCCTGTGTGAGGTAGTATTTCTGCAGCCACGCCTGTATGCCACCGCTCAGCGCCTCCTCTCCCGGATCTTTGAAAGGATAATGCCTGTTCCTGAAGAACAGGTCTGCGAACAGTTCGTTGGCATCTTTTGCCTTGAATATGGCAATCAGTTCTGTAATGAACACAGATAGCAGATTGATAGCCATGTCCTTATTTATCTCTTTCTGACTGTCCTTATCCTGCCACAGAAAAACATCGGGCGGTAGTATTTCCTGTAGCCTGTTTATCAGTTCGCGCACATCTTTACTTAGCATGGCAGGTAGCCACCTGATAGCGTAATTCTTAGTGGGCTGCTGTACAATTTGAGGCACAAAAGCACCATTTGCCAACAGATGCAAAGCGGCATAGAAAAAAGTATGCAGCGATGCCGTGGATGGCTGATGATCTATCGTTTTGTTGGAGGGTATCTGCGAGATTTGAGATAGGAACTGGGGAAATGAGAATTCCGTGTCGTTTATAAATACATTGGATCGGTAATTCTCATCTATCGTTATTCTGTTCCTGCTGCGGGTGTTGAGGTGTTGCTCATCCTTAATAGTCCGGTTTAAAAGAGCTTGCAGGCTAATTTTCCCTTGAATTATTTTTCGGGCGTTCTTTACAACCCTTCCCACTTCGGCAGCATATTTTTCTTTAAAGTTGCCACTATTGGTATAGAACACGGGAAGATCGGTGAGCAGGGCCAATAAAGGCTCGTGGATGTCCGAAAGCTTGGCAAAAGAGGGTTTTTGGTAGGCACGTTCCGGGTCGAAATCCTGTTTTTTCTTCTTCTTCTTCGAACTGTCAAAATACAGGGATACGACATCAGGGATATCTGCATGCTGCTTTGATACAAAAATGCCGCGTTTGTTGAGTTCCGCAATCAGATCAACGTTGTGCAGACTAAAAACAAGAAAAGGGTCATTGTCTATTTCTGCGCTTATCTTATAAACGACCGCAGCCAAATGTTTGCAGGGTACTGCCCAGTCGGGGCAACTGCATTGCATTTTAAAGTCTGTCCACTGCTTTGGAAAAACCTTGAGATCCATGTTTTCGGCTATGGCCATCACTTCCGGGTCAAGTTCCCTGTTCAACATTTTAGAAATGATAACGGGGCGTTCTGCCAAAGCATCCACAAACACGCCCAGTTCAGGTTCAAAAAATGGCGGCAGGATAATATCAACCGCGTAGGGCGTTTTGCGGCTACCTGCCACCTTTGCTTTGATGCGGTTCTCATTGATCGTTATTTTGGTAACAGAGCCATTTCTGGCATAGGTGCTACCTCTTGCCAAACGGTTACTGTAATCTATATTGTTGAGAGCGTTGAGCCATTGTTCTCCCCACCAGGTTTTGCCAAACGATTGAGCCATTGAGATATTTTATTGATCGCAACGCGAAAATATCCAACAGGGAAGTTCTGAAAATCGTCTCTTCAAAAGTTTTTGCTGATTTTTTCAAGAAAATGTGGATAAAGAATCCTACTGATTGGCCAATCGGGCTGTTCAGCAAATTGGTATTACATCTCAATTGACGATTACTCACTATACATACCGTTGACCATCGGTAAGTCCACAAGTTCATCATCTTTTCGCGATTCAGCAACCCGTACTGTCAATCATCTCATGGAGTCCTACTTTATTCCCAGCTATGGAATCTAGCTGAATGACAATGGCTTTTTTGCGGTTGGTATCGTCTGTCATTCCGTTTCATCCGATTCGTTTTTACCAATCTGTTTCGGAGTGTTTTTCCCTTTTATCACCGTTTTTGCATTCTGGGCTGTCACTACTTTTTTACCTGTTTTTGCTTCAATCTCTTTTCGGGTGTTACCTGCGATTGTTCCGCCTTGCTTCGCGATGGTTTTGTTCTCAGTAAAGTTTTTAGGTTTCTTTTCCTTACTAATCTCGGTAGTGGTTGCCTCGGCCAACATATTAAGCACCAGTTCAAGGTTGGTCATGTTGTCCCGGAGGTTCTCTTTCTTCAGCTCTTTGTATTGTTTG
>Ga0209702_10002551_pt1 | contig 31478 bp, 27 predicted proteins | sample FRY01_FD_187210 | JGI IMG/M metagenome (GOLD analysis project Ga0209702, IMG submission 187210) | Freshwater microbial communities from Lake Fryxell liftoff mats and glacier meltwater in Antarctica - FRY-01 (SPAdes) (version 2) | ecosystem: Environmental > Aquatic > Freshwater > Ice > Glacier...
TAGGTGACTTGCATCATTTGAATTATTCAAAAAAGAAACTCCAGGATAGTTTATGCCATATTCGTTAAAAGAAGTGGTCCATCCTGTTGGAAATCCATCCCCATGTGTATTTACAGTCCAGTTGTTAAAACCACCGTTCTCTAATTGACCTTGGGCCATTATTAATGTTGAGAATAACGTGGTGAAAAGAAAAAGTATTTGTTTCTTCATAAGTTTATATTTAATTGATTTAGTAATAAATATAAACTTTTTTAGATTAAAATAGGTTTACTCTTCTTTTTTATTTTGTTCTGTTAATTGTTTTTGATACATCTCAAAATAATGACCTTTTAATTGAATGAGTTCGTCATGAGTTCCTATTTCAATTGCAGCCCCATCTTCTAAAACCAATATTTTGTTAGCATTTCTTAAAGAGGAAATACGGTGAGAAACAATCACTGAAGAGTGAACGTTTTGGTCATTTTTAAGATTTTTTAAAATAATTTCCTCTGTTTCTGTATCTACAGCTGATAAGCAATCATCCATTAAAAGTAAAGAAGGTTTTCTGATCAATGCACGAGCAATACTGACACGTTGTTTTTGTCCGCCACTTAAATTAACACCTCTTTCACCAAGTAAGGTTTCAAACTTATCAGGAAAAGCATCAATGTTATGATAAACATGTGCTTTTTTAGTGATTTCGATTAATTCTTCATTGCTTACAGTGTCAGAGTGAGCACCAAATTTTATATTGTTACCAATCGTGTCAGAGAACAAGAAAATATCTTGAGGGATAATTCCAGATTGTTGTCTAAAATCATGAATGTTTATGTCTTTTATATTTTGTCCGTCAATTAAAATTTCGCCTTCATTTGGATCGAATTGACGCATCATCAAATTTAATATAGTTGATTTACCACTACCTGTATTTCCTATAATAGCAAAAGATTCATTTTGATTCAATTTAAAACTAAGGTTCTTTATCGCTTGAATGCCTGAATTTGGATAAATGTAACTGACATTTTTAAACTCAATTTCTCCTCCGAACTGGAAAGGGTTTTCATTCGTATTTACAACAGAAGGAACTTCTTTCATAAATTCATTTATTCTTTCTTGTGATGCTGCTGCTCGTTGAATAATAGAGGTTACCCAACCAACACTTGCAAATGGCCAAGTTAGGTTGTTTACAAAAAAGATAAATGCTACAATTTCGCCTAAAGTAAGTGAATTGTTATAGGTCATTAGACCACCAACGTATATACATAGTAAAGTGCTTAATCCAATCAAAAATGTAATTGTAGGCATAAATAAAGCGTTGATATAGACAAGCTTCATTTTTCTTGATTTATACTCTTCTACAGATTCATCAAATTTTTGAGTAGTTTCTTTTTCTCTACTGTAAGCTTTGATTACCCTAATTCCTGAAAAAGTTTCTTGTATAAGAGTAGATAAGTTAGACTGTTCTTCCTGAACAGATTTACTAACTCGATTCATTTTGCTTGAAACTTTATAGATTAAAAAAGACATTAAAGGTAACGGAAGAAGCACAAATAATGTCAAAGTTGCATTTATTTGAACCATTTGAGTGATAATGAGAGCAAAGAGTATGACTAGATTTATGGTATACATTACACCCGGTCCTAAGTACATTCTTACCTGGGTTACATCTTCGGAAATACGGTTCATTAAATCACCTGTATTGTTTTTTTTGAAGAATGAATAGTCTAGTTTTTGATATTGATTGTAAATTTCATTTTTTAATTCGAATTCAATTAAACGTGACATTATAATGATGCTTTGTCGAAGAAAGAATAAAAATAAACCCTTTAAAATGGCTAATAACATATAAATGCCACCAATTTTCATCATCATAAAAAAGATGTCGTTGAAATTTTTAGGTGTTGATTTTTCGAACAAAGAATCGATCGTAGATTTCACAAACATAGGCATTTGCACTCCGAAATAGTTGGAGATGATCATGAAAATAATTCCTAAAAGCATGTGCCATTTATACTTTATGAAATATTTATTAAGATAGCTGAGTGACTTCATTCGATTATTTTCTATTTTTGTAGCGTCTATAAAAGCATAACGGTGCAAAAGTAATCAATAGACTTGAAATAATATTATATCTACGTTTGTTAGTATGTTTGAAGTAAAAGAAATTCAAGAATCGGATTTAGCATTAAATCCTGTCATTGCTCAAATGAGTAAAATGAATCACGAACAGATTTTATTCTGTAACGATAATTCAACTGGATTAAAAGCTATAATAGCTGTTCATAACACAGTACTTGGTCCTGCGCTAGGAGGTACAAGAATGTGGATGTATAACAACGAGATTGAAGCATTGAATGATGTTTTACGCCTTTCTCGTGGTATGACCTACAAAAATGCAATTTCAGGATTAAACTTAGGGGGTGGTAAAGCTGTTATAATTGGCGATTCACACACCATGAAGTCAGAAGCTTTAATGCGTCGTTTTGGTAAGTTTGTAAATAGCTTAGGTGGTAAATATATAACGGCTGAAGATGTTGGTATAAATACTACCGATATGACTTATGTGAACATGGAAACAGATCACGTAGTTGGTTTACCTGGTAAAAGTGGAGATCCATCTCCAGTTACAGCATATGGAGTTTATATGGGGATGAAGGCTTGTGCTAAAGAACAATTTGGATCTGACTCTCTTGAAGGTAAGAAGATTGCTGTACAAGGAGTAGGACATGTAGGCGAATATTTAGTTCAGTATTTGGTGAAGGAAGGAGCAATTGTTTCTGTTACTGATGTTTATGTACCAACTCTTAAACGTATTTCTGCAAATTATGGAGTGAATGTTGTTGGTTTAGATGAAATTTACGACATCGACATGGATATTTATTCTCCTTGTGCTTTAGGGGCTACTGTAAATTCTGACACATTATCTCGTTTGAAATGTTCTATTATTGCTGGCGCAGCTAACAATCAATTACAAAATGAAAACATACACGGTTTAGATGTAATGAAAAAAGGGATTATTTATGCTCCTGATTATACATTAAATGCAGGTGGAGTTATTAATTGTTTTTCTGAAGTAAAGGGATTATCATCAGAATGGGCAATGACAAAAGCGAGTGCAATTTATGATACGATAGGGTCAATTGTTAAAAGATCGAAATCAGAAAACATTCCTACCTATCAAATTGCTAATAAAATAGCTGAAGAAAGAATAGAATCAATTGGTAAAGTAAAATTGCCTTTATAATTAAATAAAAAAATGTTAAACAGGAGACACTTAAGGGTAAAAGTATTGCAATCGCTATATGCTTATTATCAATCTGAAGAAGTAAATTTTCATAAGACTGAGAGGGAGTTATTAGATGCGGTAGAGAAAATTTACGATTTATACATTTACTTATTACTTTCATTTAGTGAGTTAACAGCTGTTTCTTCTAGAAGAATAGATGAAAATAAAAAGAAAATAAGACCTTCTGAAGAAGAGTTGAGTCCAAATACAAAGTTTATTGATAATGTGATTATTAAAGTTTTAGATGATAGCAAAGAGTTAAGATCTATTTCTGAATCAAGAAAAGTGAATTGGGTTGGAGATGATGTTCAAGAGATGTTTAGAAAAATGTACCTGCACATTAGAGATAGTGAAACATTTTTTGAGTTTATGAATAATGGAGAGGTAGGTTTTGAAGAAGACCGTCAGTTTGCTCTATCTTTATTTAAAGTGGAAATAGCTAATTACCCTTTGTTGCACGATTTCTTAGAGGAGAAAAGTATTCAATGGATTGATGATATTGATTTAGCTTGCTCAATGGTTTTAAAAACAATTAAAAACATAAATGAAGGGGAGCCACTAGATGTTTTGCCTTTGTATAAGGACAAGGAAGATGAGCTTACTTTTATAAAGGAGTTGTTAAGAAAAACAATTTCGATGGACAAAGAGAATGAAAAAATCATCGAAGAATTAACTAAAAATTGGGAGTTCGATAGGATTGCAAAGATGGATGTTATTCTAATGAAAATGGCAATAACTGAATTTCAAATTTTTAATAATATACCTACTAAGGTAACGTTAAATGAGTACATTGAAATTTCAAAGTTTTACAGCACTCCTAAAAGCAATACCTTTATTAATGGTATTTTAGATAAGGCTATCAAGCAGTTAACTACTGAAAAGAAAATTACTAAAGTAGGAAGAGGATTAATCAATTAATCAATTAAACAAATGAGAAATTTATTTTTTTTAGGTTCTTTTTTATCTCTCCTTTTTTCTTGTGGAGGTTCAGATAAAGTAGAGATTGGAAATAAAACAACAATGTCAGTAGATCTTGTTTATGATGCTGGTGATGTTATGAGAGGGGAAGTAGTAAATGCTACTTTTAAATTGAAAAACACAGGAAGCTTTCCTTTAGTAATTGGTGAAGTGAAGGGTTCTTGCAGTTGTACGGTTGCTGAAAAGCCAGAAGATCCAATTTCTCCAGGTGAAACAGCAATTATTAAAGCTTCTGTAACAACGAAAGCTGCAAGTCCTGGTCAATTAGTGAAAACAGTGAACATTATGGCAAATACTGAACCTTCAAGAACTGAAGTGGTGGTAAAAGCTAATATTTTAAATAAATAATCAATAAAAAAAGTAAAAGATGAATCAACAAATTATTATGTTAATCTTGATCGTCGTGGTGTTTTATTTCTTCATGATACGTCCACAGATGAAAAAGCAAAAAGAATTAAAAAAATTCCGTGAAGCTCTAAAAGCAGGTGATAAAGTTGTAACTATTGGAGGAATCCATGGTAAGATTTTAGAAATCAACGATACTACTGTTTTAATTAATTCAGAAGGAAGTAAAATTCGTTTAGATAAATCTGCTATTTCTTCTTCTACTGAAGATATGTTAGTAGCTACTGCTAAATAATTTTTAAAAATTATTGAGAGTCCGTTCGAAAGTTCGGACTTTTTTTGTTTCTTTATTATCTAATTTCCATCCAGATATTATAAACTAAAATATTATTTATGAAAATCTTTTTTAAACTTTTATTTGTTGCTGCAATACTACAATCTTGTTCTAATAATGCTAAAGTCGAAGAAGATATACCTTTAGTTGAAGTAGATTCTTTAGTTATAGATAAAGAACCAGAACAAGAAATACAAGAGCTTCAAAAGAAAAAAGATGTTGAAGTAAATGTCGATTTTAAAGAAAATAAAGCGAAAATTGAAAAGAAATATGGAGAGCAGTGGGATTTCTGTAAGTGTGTTGTTTTAAATGATTCAATAGATAAAGCTGTAAAGGCTGGAAATATGGATGATAAATTGATGGAGCGTTTTGATGAGGTCGATTTAAAATGTAAGTCGTTTTTAGTTATGGATAATTCAAGAACACCAGAAGAGAGGTTACTGCATGATAAGAAAATAGCTAAATGTTTAAGAGCAGCAGGTGTTAAATAATTGTTTTACGATATACTTTATCTCTTTATTTGAAATTTTACAATGAATACGTTTACTAGAGAAGAAAAGTGGAAGCATTTATTAAGCTTACCTGTAATTGTTGCGGCTTTGGGGTATTTCGTTGATATTTATGACTTGTTACTGTTTGGCGTTGTTCGTGTTCCAAGTCTTGAAAGTATGGGGGTTAGCTTAGAAGAAGCTGGCACTTCTATTCAGGATTGGCAAATGTTTGGTTTAATGATAGGTGGGATTCTTTGGGGAGTACTCGGAGATAAAAAAGGTAGGTTGTCTGTTCTTTTTGGGTCTATACTGGTTTATTCGTTAGCGAATATTGCTTGTGGATTCTTACCTCACGTTAATTTTATGGATAAAATAACTGCTTATTCAATTTTACGATTTATAGCAGGTGTTGGATTAGCTGGAGAGTTAGGGGCAGGGATTACTTTAGTGGCTGAATCTTTACCAAAAGAACTTAGAGCAATCGGGACTTCAATTGTAGCTGGATTTGGATTACTTGGTGCTGTTGTTGCAAATTTCACGGTTGAATTGTCAGGAGATTGGACTGTTGCTTACTTCATTGGAGGAGCGATGGGAATAATGTTGTTGATTTTTAGAATAGGTGTTGCTGAATCTGGTATTTTTAAAGAAGTTTCTGAAAATTCAGAACTTTCAAAGGGTGATTTTCTTTCTTTCTTCACCTCAAAAGAGCGTTTTGTAAAATATGTTAAATGCATTGCAATTGGCTTGCCTACTTGGTTTTGTATTGGTATTTTAGCCTTTTTAGCGAATGAATTTTCAGAAGAATTGCATTTAACGGGTTCTCTTAATCCTGGAAAAGCGATTATGTGGGCGTATATTGGTATTTCTGCAGGTGATTTTATGAGTGGTTTTATTAGTCAATGGCTACAATCTCGTAAAAAAGCAATCTTTTGGATGCTAATCTTTACAGTAATTGGAGTTGTTTTAATGCTGTTCAGTGGTTACACATCGCCATCAATGTATTATTTTTATTGTGTTTGGTTAGGTTTAGGTACAGGTTATTGGGCAATGTTTGTTACAATGGGTGCTGAGCAATTTGGAACAAATATTAGAGCTACAGCAGCAACAACAATTCCTAATATGGTTCGAGGAATGCTGATTCCTATGAATTTTTTGTTCTATTATTTCATTTCAACTAGTTCGTCAAAAATAACAGCAGCTATAATTGTTGGTTTGATAGCTTTTATTTTAGCAATTTATGCTACCTTAACAATAGCAGAAACGCATAACAAAGATTTAGATTATTTAGAATAAATTGAATGGTAAACCTTATAAAATCTTTATTTATAGTAATGTTTCTTGTTTCTTGTGAACAGGAAGTTGCGGCTATTAAAAAAAGCAGTAAGGAAAAGCAGGAGGTTTTAAAAAACTGTGAGGCCACCATTGATCTTTCAAAAAATAAATATACTGAAAAAGATAAGTTTATTTTATGGGTCAATAAAAGCTTGACAAATATCGACGACTCGATAAGTAAGGCAATTTATATAGTAAAAGAAGAAAAGAATACTAAAAATGGTTCCTTTATATGTTTTCAAAATGATTTTGGACAGAAAAAAGTAATAAGTGAAATATATCTTAAAAACATTAAACTAGCTTCTATTAAGCATGAAGTGTATCAATTGAATCCTTGTGTAGTGATTTCTAAAATGACTAAATTTTACTACAGATCAAAAAGGGTAAAGTCTGTTTATTACTTTTTTTTTGAAGAGAGTGTATTTAAGGGGTGTTTGGTAGTAAATGGTGATCGTATTATAAAAAAAAGGAAATCGTATCTGAATATTTCTTCTGAAAAAATAGCGATTAATTGGAGTAATCGTATTTTGAATAATTTGCTTCTTAAGAATTTTTAAGCGTGAACTTATTCAGGTGCCAGGTTCATAAGAATATAAGCTAATTCCTTAGCTGTAATTAAACCACTATACTGTCCAATAACCTTGTTTTGATTATCTATAAAAACGATTGTAGGGTATTCTAAAGTTCCTTCAATGTTACCTAACTCATAAGCTAGCTCGTGTGTTCCTGTATTGTTTCCTGTAGCAATGTAATTAAAGACTATTCCTTGAATGTTAATTTGATCTTTTAATTCTCCGTTAAGTTCGTAGTAATTGAAGTTGTGATTTAAGTTGAAGATTATTGAGGTGTCCGATAGGGTGTTGTTTTTCATTTGCTTACAATATCTACACCAGTCAGTATGAATGAAAATAACGCTTGTTTTACTTTGTTTTTTCTGGATTGAATCGAAATGATGAATGTTGTTCCTCTTAAGTTGTCCAATAACCTGAGGAATTATTAAAAATAGGTAACTTAGAACTAATAAATTCTTCATATTTATTTTGTTGAATAAGGCTGTTGTTACAGTTTGTATCGCACTCCTAAGAAGATTCTTGCACCCTGGTTAGGAGCGTAGATATAACTTGGGTCAAAAGTTAATCCATAAGGATTTGAAGGAGTGGCAATTGCTTCGCCATTTGAATTGAATTGTACTTGCTTATCAAAAGGGTCATTTGCTCTAGCGATAATGAATGGATTTCCTTTATTTGGAGTAAAGTTTAAAATGTTTTTAATGCCCGTGTAGATTTCCCATTTTTTAAATCCTTTATAGTTTAATTGAACGTTTTGGGTGCTCCACCATGGTGAGAATTCATTCCTAGGGTCTAAGGAGCTCGCTAAAGGAAGTCGCATTGGACTATAGATATTTCCTGTGTAGTCAATTTCAGTTTTTAACTTTTTAAACAGGTAGGAAGCTCCCCACGTACCTGTGAACTTTTCTGACAATATTTGTTGTTGTTTAATTCCTTCCTCAATTGTTGCGACATTCATTAAAGTAGCACCTCCATTGAATTTAAACCCGTTTGTTAATGATATGTTTATGTTTACAGAAATTCCTTCACTTACAGCGTGTCCGTTTAAATTCTTGTAAAATATCTTAGTTGGGTCCGAGTCATAATCAGGGATAATTTTATTTGTGAAATAAGTGTAGAACCCAGTAATATCAAAATTGAATGAATGGTCTTTTTTAGTGTAAAAAGTATAGGTGTAATTGATGTTTGCATTGTATGACTTTTCAGGTTTTATATCCTCTTCAATTACAACATCTCTCGCTCCTGTTAATGCGGCATGATCTTCTGTGAAAATGTTTACGACTCTAAATCCTGTGCCTGAATTAAAACGTAAGGATTGATTTCTTTTAATTTTTAATTTATATCCAATTCTTGGTGTAAAGATTAATCCATGATGATTAGAATAGTCTAGTCTAGAACCGATTAATAGTTTTTGTTTTTCATTGATGGAAAAGTCATCTTGAAGAAATAGGCTGCTTATATGAGTTCTATCTGGATTGTTTTTATCTTGTGATTGAGTTGCTGTAGTGTTGTCATCGTAATAAGTATATCTATATGAGCTTCCGATTGTTAAGTCATTTCTGTTAAATGGTTTATTCCATACGAGTTGGCTAAACCCTATTTTTTGAAGTCCCATATATGGAGTAGTCCCATAGAAGCTATTTTGATCATGTGTATTAAATGATATTGACATTTTAACATCTTCTTTAATAGGGAGTTGGTATGTTCCTATTAATTCTATTCTTGAAGTATAGATGCTTTCACCATAAATAGAATCAGTACCTCTAAATTTTGAGTTCCAATTCATTTCTCCTCCCCATCGGTCTTCATAAAAATACCTACCAGCAATTGAAAAAAGTTTGTTGTTTTTTTGTTGGATATTCCACTTTTGAAAGATTGAAATTTTATTGGATAAAGTTACATCTGTGAAATTGTCATTATTTAAATCGGTCGGATTATTATAATTAAAATAGTTGATTCCAGTTAAGATATTTATTTTTGGATTGAGTGATGTTTTAATTCCGAGATCTAGATTGTTTTCAAGGTAACTAGTTGTCATAAGGTCGATACTTACGAGCGGTGCGTTTTGAGGTTTTTTTGTGATGACATTGATGATTCCTCCTATTGCTTCGCTTCCGTATAAAGAAGAAGCAGGACCTTTAACTATTTCTATGCGTTCTACCAATGAATTAGGGATTCCTGATAATCCGTAAACAGTAGATAAGCTACTAACGATTGGCATTCCGTCTATCAATATCATTGTGTATGGACCTTCTAATCCGTTCATGTGAATGTCTCCCGTGCTGCAAATTGCGCAGTTCAATTGAGGACGCACTCCATTTATGTTTTGGAGAGATTCAAAAAGATTTGGAGTAGGGTTTCTCTGAAAAAATTTAGGTGTGTAAATTTCTACTGGAGTAACACTTTCAAGTTTACTAACTTCTTTTAGAGATCCCGAAATTACAACCTCTTCAATTTCTTTTTCCCTTTCAATTAAATTGACTTCTAAATAATTGTTTTTATTGATGTTAATAATAGTGTTAAAAGGTTTAAATTCAATATGTTTAATGTAGATGTTTAGTAAAGAGTCTTTGATGTTGTCAATAAAGAATGTTCCGTCGTTCTTACTAAATGTATTTCGACTGTCGCCTTTAATAATTATTTGAGCAAATTCAACTGGTGTGTTATTAAAAAGAATTTTACCGTTTAAAGAAGTTGAGTTTTGTGAAAAAATAGGTATTGAAATAAGTATTACGACACTAAAAAAGAATGATTTCATTTATTCGCGATTTATTTTTTACAAACCTACAAAAATATTTTTAGTCTTGTCTAAAAAATAAGGGATTTTTTATTTTTTATAACATTGTTTAAAAGTTGTTAACTAAAAAAGTGAAAATGGATGTTCATTTAAGCTTGAAAATTGAAGTCTTTTACTAATTTTGCGAGAATTTGGAGGTTATTTTTCCAAGCGTGAAACTAAAATATTAAAAGAACTTTAAAAGATGCCAAAAAACAATTCTTACAAATCCATTTTAATAATAGGTAGTGGGCCAATCGTTATCGGTCAAGCATGTGAATTCGATTATGCTGGTTCTCAAGCTGCAAGATCTTTACGTGAAGAAGGTATTGAAGTAACGATTATCAATTCAAATCCGGCTACAATTATGACGGATACAGTGATTGCTGATAATATCTATCTTCTACCTTTAGAGTCTGAAAGTATCATTGAAATATTGAAAAAACATAAAATTGATGCCGTTTTACCAACAATGGGAGGTCAAACTGCATTAAATCTGTGTATTCAATGTGACGAGATGGGAATCTGGGAAGAATATGGTGTTGAAATTATAGGTGTTGATATTAAGGCAATTGAAATTACTGAAAACAGAGAAGAATTTAGAGAATTGATGTTGAAAATTGGAATTCCAATGGCACCTCAAAAAACAGCTAAATCATTCTTAGAAGGTAAAGAAATTGCACAAGAATTTGGTTTCCCACTTTGTATTAGAGCATCATTTACATTAGGAGGAGCAGGAGCGTCAGTCGTTTATGATTCAAAAGATTTTGATGACTTATTATCTAGAGGTTTACAATTATCACCTATTCATGAGGTAATGATTGATAAAGCGTTATTAGGATGGAAAGAATTTGAGTTGGAATTATTAAGAGATTCAAATGATAATGTTGTTATTATTTGTTCAATTGAGAATTTTGATCCAATGGGAATCCATACTGGAGATTCAATTACAGTAGCTCCAGCAATGACATTGTCAGATCATACGTATCAACGTATGCGTGATATGGCAATTCTTATGATGCGATCAATAGGTAATTTTGCAGGTGGATGTAATGTTCAGTTTGCTGTTTCACCAGATGAAAAAGAAGATATTATTGCAATTGAAATTAACCCAAGGGTTTCTCGTTCTTCTGCATTAGCTTCAAAAGCAACAGGGTACCCAATCGCTAAAATAGCTTCTAAATTGGCTATCGGTTACCATTTAGATGAATTAGATAATCAAATTACTAAAACAACTTCGGCTTTATTTGAGCCTACTTTGGATTATGTAATTGTTAAAATACCTCGTTGGAACTTTAATAAATTCCCAGGAACAGATCGTAAACTTGGCATACAAATGAAATCTGTTGGTGAAGTGATGGGGATTGGACGTTCTTTTCAAGAAGCCTTACAAAAAGCGTGTCAATCTCTTGAGATTAACAGGAATGGTTTGGGAGCTGATGGTAAAGAATTGACAAATCAAGATGAAATCCTTAACAGTTTAGAATTTGCTAGTTGGAATCGTTTGTTTCATATTTACGACGCAATTAAATTGGGAATTCCATTTAAGAAAATTGCTGAAAAAACAAAGATTGACATTTGGTTCTTGAAACAAATTGAAGACTTAATTAAACTTGAACGTAAAATTGAGAAATTCAATTTATCATCGATTCCAAAAGAATTAGTGTATGAAGCGAAACAAAAAGGATATGCAGATAGACAAATTGCACATTTATTAAGATGTCTAGAATCAGAAGTTCATACCAAAAGAGAAGAATTTAACATTAGAAGAGTTTATAAATTAGTTGATACGTGTGCTGCCGAATTTGAAGCAAAAACACCTTATTACTATTCTACATTTGAATATGAAAATGAAAGTGTTGTATCAGATAAGAAGAAAGTAGTAATTCTTGGTTCTGGTCCAAATAGAATTGGTCAAGGAATTGAGTTTGATTATAGTTGTGTGCATGGTGTAATGGCTGCGAAAGAGTGTGGTTATGAAACGATTATGATTAACTGTAATCCGGAAACTGTTTCTACAGATTTTGATACAGCTGATAAATTATATTTTGAACCAGTATTTTGGGAACATGTTTACGATATTATCAAGCATGAAAAACCAGAAGGAGTTATTGTTCAATTAGGTGGACAAACTGCTTTGAAAATGGCTGAAAAATTAGAGCGTCATGGTATTAAAATTATCGGAACTAGTTTTGAAGCGTTAGATTTAGCAGAAGATAGAGGTAGATTCTCAAAAGTTTTAGAGAAAAACAATATTCCTTTTCCTAAATATGGTATTGTTGAAAGTGCTGAACAAGCATTGGAATTATCAGATGAATTAGGTTTCCCATTATTAGTTCGTCCTTCTTATGTATTGGGTGGGCAAAAAATGAAAATTGTAATTAATAAAGAAGAATTGGAGCATCACGTTGTTGATATTATCAATGAAATGGGAGCTAACCAAATTTTATTAGATCATTTCATTGGTGGTGCAATTGAAGCGGAAGCAGATGCGATTTGTGATGGTGAAAATGTGTATATCATTGGAATAATGCAACATATAGAGCCTGCTGGAATTCATTCTGGAGATTCATTTGCGGTACTTCCTCCCTATAATTTAGGTGATTTTGTGATGCAACAAATTGAAGATATTACTAAGAAAATCGCTGTTGAATTAAAAACAGTTGGTTTGATAAATATTCAGTTTGCGATTAAAGATGATAAAGTGTATGTAATTGAAGCAAATCCAAGAGCTTCAAGAACAGTTCCTTTTATTGCAAAAGCGTATAACGAGCCGTATGTAAATTATGCTACGAAGGTAATGTTAGGAGCGAAGAAAGTGACTGATTTTAATTTCAATCCAAGAAAAGAAGGATATGCAATCAAAATTCCAGTTTTCTCGTATGAAAAATTTCCTGATGTAAAAAAAGAATTAGGTCCAGAAATGAAATCAACAGGAGAAGGAATTCGATTTATTAAAAATTTGAAAGATCCTTATTTTGTGAAAATTTATTCTGAAAGAAATTTATATTTATCAAAATAATGATTATCGAAGCAGGTGTTACAAACGTATTTAGAACAGTTTTAATTATTGTTGGAACACTTGCTTTGTTTCGCTTTATTGGTCGTTTAATGATTGCAAAACGAGCAGTTGAAGCTGAAAGAGCAAGCTTAAAAAAGCAAAAAGCAGAAGAAAAAGAGTTTAATAAAATAAAGAATCAATTTGGTAAGACAAAGATTGTTTCAAACTCAACTTCGACTAATATTCCTAAAATCAATCCAAATAAAGTAGAAGATGTTGATTTCGAAGAGATTGAATAATCTTGTAAATAGTTTTCTATCTTTACTTTCAATTTAGTTTAAACATTACTTTAAATATGAATAATTTTTTTCAAAAAAACTGGGTTCACTTAACTGCAATTGCATTTTTCTTTATTGTTACTTTTTTATATTTCCAGCCTCAATTTGATGGTTTCGGTTTGAAACAGCACGATATCGAGCAGTACAAAGGAATGTCGCACGAGACACAAACGTTTAGAGATAAAACAGGGGAGGAGCCGTTGTGGACGAACTCAATGTTTGGAGGAATGCCGACAGCTCAAATTTCAGTTTTGTACCCTGGGAATATTTTTCAAAAAATAACAATTGGTTTTATCCGTTTTTTAGGAGGTCCTGGAGCCATTGTTTTAATCCATTTATTAGGGTTCTATATTTTAGGATTGTGTTTAAGAATCCATCCTTTAATCGCTGTTTTTGGAGCAATCGCTGTTTCTTTTTCTTCCTATGAAATTATTATTCTTCAAGCTGGTCATAACTCTAAAGCTATAGCTGTTGCGTTTATGGCGCCAGTTGTTGGGGCTTTCTTGATGGCTTATCGCAAAAATTGGAAATGGGGAGTGATATTGTCAGCCATTTTTATGTCGTTTGAATTAGCTGCCAATCACCTTCAAGTTACCTATTATATGGCAATATTATTGATCGGTTTAGGTGGCTATGAATTATTTCAAGCTTTTAAAGATAAAAAAATCAAATCTTTTGCTATTACATCTACTGCTTTAATAGGTGCTTATTTGTTGTCTTTTTTGATAAATTATGGAAATATAGCGATCACAAATGATTATGCAAAACATACGATTCGTGGTAAAAATGAAATTACAATTAATCCAAACGGTACAACTGCTACTCAGCAATCATCAGGATTAGATAAAGATTATATTACGCGTTGGAGTTATGGTAAAGGAGAATCGTTTACTTTACTTTCTCCGTATGTGAAAGGTTCGGCAACAATTGCGTTAGGAAGTAGTTCTTTTGCAGATGTTACAGATAAAGTTGATTTATCTCCTGATCAAGTAAAAGCAGCAATGAATATGGCTGTTTATTGGGGAGATCAACCGATGACTTCTGGTCCAGTTTTTATTGGAGTAATTGTTATTTTCTTAAGTATACTTGGACTTGTGTTTTTAAAAGACAGGTCAAAATGGATTTTGTTAGGAGTGAGTGTTCTTTGCCTAATGTTGTCATGGGGTAAGAATTTCATGGGACTTACCGATTTCTTTATTGAATATATTCCTGGATATAATAAATTTAGAACAGTAACTATTATATTGGTTATTGTTGAATTTTGTTTACCGCTTTTAGCAGTCTTATTTCTTCATAAATTATACATAGAAAGAGAAGAGATTAAGTTAGATAAAAAGAAGTTCTTAATTACTTCTGGAGTGTTTTTTGTCTTTTTAATTGGTATTAACGTAATTGGTTTAGGAGATAACTATACTTCTCCATCAGATAATGAACAATTGGATCGTTATAGAGATGGGATTGAACAACAAATTTATGGTATGGATCCAGCTGTACTTTTACAGCAATATAAATTAGATGTAAATAATCCGAACCAAGTTGCTGAATTTGTGGGAATGCAAATGAAAAGTGTTGAAGAAGGGTTTGATGCTATAAAGATTGTTAGAAAAGAAATTTTTAAATCCAGTATGAATAGAAGTATTCTATTCTTTGTACTTGCATTTGGGTTAATTGCCTTTTTGTTTTATACAGCTACAAATACACTTTATGTTTATGCTGGTTTGTCTTTAATTTTGTTATTCGAATTAATTCCTGTTGATTTAAATTATTTAAGTAATGAGACATTAGATAACGGACAGTTTAAGTATTGGGAAGATAAAGCCAAAATTGAATTCCCAATCGCTCCAGAGGTTACTGATGAACAAATTTTACAAAGTGAATTAAGTTTCAATCCAGCTTTAGCTTCAATTATTGAGAAAGCCGAAAAAGAAGGACAAGATAAAGCGAATGAATTAGAATATGCTAGTGAAGATAAAAGACGTTTAATTGCGTCATATAAATTTACGGCATTGAATGAAAACACAAATTATCGAGTTTTTGATTTTAGTGGAGCTTTTAATAGTGCTAGAACTTCTTATTACCATAAATCATTAGGCGGATATCATGGCGCAAAATTAAGAGGTATTCAAAATTTATTTGATTTTCATTTATCGCAATCAAACAATAATGTTTACGACATGATGAATGTTAAATATTTCATTCAAGAAGGTCAAGTTCGTCCAAATAAAACTGCTTTAGGAAATGCTTGGATGATCAAGAATGTAAAAGGTTATGAAACTGCTAATGAAGAAATTTTAGCTCTAGGTAACACATTTGAATTAGAGAATAAAAGTTCAGGGAAACTATTGGTGAATGGAGAGGAACAACCTAAAGTTAAAGTTTATGGAGCTGAAAAATTAGAGTATGTTTTAGCGAATGATACTTTGCCAATCCGCTTACCAAATGGAATTTCCAAAGGTATGAGGGCTTTGTTTGTGAAAGATGTGAACGGTCAAACTAATTTAATTCCAGTTTCGACGTTAGAAATGGATACTGCTAATTCTTTCCAATCGCTTGTAGCTATTCTTTTATTAGAAGATTTTTACCCTAAAGGGGATGCTGTAATGCTTAATTCAGAAAAGCAAAAGTTATCTAAAAGTGTTTTTTCAGGAGAAGGAGAAGTTAGTATGACTTCTTATGCTCCAAATAAGATAACTTATTCAAGTCAATCAAGTGAAAAACAATTAATTGTTTTTTCTGAAATTTATTACCCAGAAGGATGGAAAGCATACATTGATGGGAAAGAACAAGAGATTTTAAAGGTTAACTATTTGTTGAGAGGATTAGAAGTAGAAAAAGGAAAGCATAAAATTGAATTCAAATTTGACTTACCGAAATACCATTTTTCTAACACTTTATCTGTGCTTGGATCATCTTGTATTTTACTATTATTAGTCGGCGGAGTATATTCTGATCGAAAGAAAAAGAATACTGTAAAATAAATTATTTAAACATAAACTACACAATTTAAAATGAGATCTATTTTTTCATTATTCAGTTTTATTACCACTTTCATGGTAATAGGCTCTTTATTTTTTCTTGAAAATTATTTTGTAAATATTCCTGGAGTTGTTTTTCAAGTATTGCGTTTTTTAGGTTTGGGATTTTTACTCGTTATTTCCTATAAGCGTAAAAAAATGTCGTTATGGATATTCGCTGCAATGATAGCAGGTATTGAAGTAGGAATAGATTTTGAAGGCTTTGCTCTTGAAATGGAACGCTTTGGTAAAATCTTTCTAAGGTTAATTAAATCACTTGTTGCCCCTTTAATTTTTGCAACGTTGGTTGTTGGTATCGCAGGACACAGTGACATAAAACAAGTTGGTAGGATTGGTTTGAAGAGTCTTTTGTATTTTGAGATAGTAACTACCATCGCCTTGTTTATAGGTTTATTAGCAATCAATGTTTCTCAAGCTGGAGTTGGTGTGAAAGTCGAAGCGTCAGCAAAAGATGCTGCTACATCTACCGAGTTATTGGCTCAAAAGGTTGAACATAAAGACCATATAGTAGATATTTTCCCAGAGAATATAGCAAAATCTATTAGTGAAAATAATGTTTTGCAAGTTGTTATTTTTTCAGTGATTTTTGCAATCGGTTTAGGAATGGTAAAACACCCTGGCCCTAAAGAAACGATGTTAAATTTCTTTGAAGGCTTAAGCGAAGTCATGTTTAAGTTTACTGATATTGTAATGTATTTAGCACCCCTAGCGGTTTTTGGAGCATTGGCAAGTACTGTAGCGAAATCTGGAATTGATGTATTGTTCAGTCTTTTAAAATTAGTCGGGACACTATATGTAGCTCTGTTAGTATTTGTAGTTACAGTCTTTTTACCAATTGCTTTGTTGGCTAAAATTCCAATTAAACGTTTTTTAGCGGCAGTTTCTGAGCCTGTTTCTTTGGCTTTTGCAACAGCTTCAAGTGAAGCATCGCTTCCAATAGCGATGGAGAATTTGGAGAAATTTGGTGTGGCTAAAAAAGTGGTTGCGTTTGTTATTCCAACAGGGTATAGTTTTAACTTGGACGGTACAACTTTATACCTTTCTTTGGCTGCCGTGTTTGTCGCTCAAATGTCGGGGATTGATCTGTCAATAGGGGAGCAAATTACAATTTGTTTTGTATTGATGTTAACTTCAAAAGGTGTTGCCGGAGTGCGTGGTGCATCATTTGTTATTCTAGCTGGAACTGTTGCTTCAATGGGATTAGATCCTGAAAAAGCAAGTGTTATTTTAGCTGTAGATGCATTGATGGATATGGGTAGAACGAGTGTTAATGTATTAGGTAATTGTTTAGCATCTTGTGTAATTGCAAGAAGTGAGAATGAATTTGATATGGAATTAGCAACTGGGGTTAAAGAGTATAAAGCGTAAGATTACAAAGGGAAGAAAGGATTAAAATCTTCTAATTAATTAAAAATAATTATGGCACAGAAATATACAACTAGAGAAGAGGATTATTCAAAATGGTACAATGACTTAGTTGAAAGAGCTGATTTAGCTCAAAACTCAGGTGTTAGAGGTTGTATGGTTATTAAGCCTTATGGCTATGCAATATGGGAAAAAATTCAAGCGCAATTAGATATAATGTTCAAAGAAACAGGACATCAAAATGCATATTTTCCTTTGTTCGTACCTAAAAGTTTGTTTGAAGCTGAAGAGAAGAATGCTGAAGGATTTGCAAAAGAATGTGCTGTTGTAACGCATTACCGATTAAAGACAGATCCGAATGATAAAACGAAATTAATTGTAGATCCAGAAGCTAAATTAGAAGAAGAATTAATTGTTCGTCCTACTAGTGAAGCTATTATCTGGAGTACATATAAAGGTTGGATTCAGTCTTACCGTGATCTGCCAATATTAATTAACCAATGGGCAAATGTTGTGCGTTGGGAAATGAGGACACGTTTGTTTTTAAGAACAGCAGAGTTTTTGTGGCAAGAAGGTCACACTGCTCACGCTACTAAAGATGAGGCTATTGCTGAGTCTGAGTTAATGTTAGATGTTTACACCGAGTTTGTTGAGTCGTTTATGGCGATGCCAGTAATTAGAGGGCGTAAAACTGAAAGTGAGCGATTTGCAGGAGCAGAAGATACGTATTGTATTGAAGCGATGATGCAAGATGGTAAAGCTTTACAAGCAGGTACATCACATTTTTTAGGTCAAAATTTCGCAAAAGCATTTGATGTGAAGTTTGCTGATAAAGAAGGGAAGTTAGATCACGTTTGGGCTACTTCATGGGGTGTTTCTACACGCTTAATGGGAGCTTTAATAATGACGCATTCTGATGATGAAGGACTTGTTTTGCCTCCACTTTTAGCTCCAATTCAAGTTGTAATTATTCCAATTCATAAAACGGACGAAGATTTAATTGCTATTTCTGAAAAAGTAAATGAATTAACAGCTCAATTAAAAGCTTTAGGGATCTCATTTAAATTTGATGATGATAGTAATAGACGACCAGGATGGAAATTTGCTGAATATGAAACAAAAGGAGTTCCAGTTCGAATAGCGATTGGTCCTAGAGATTTAGCAGAAGGGAAAGTTGAGTTAGTACGTAGAGATACGAAAGAGAAGTCTGTAGTTGAGTTTGATGGTTTATCTGAGTATATTGAAGAATTGTTGCATGATATTCAAGATAACTTATTAGAAAGAGCAAAACAGTTTAGAACTGAAAATATGCATCAAGTAGATACGTATGAAGATTTCAAAAAACAATTGAAAGAAAAAGGCGGATTCTTTTTAGTTCATTGGGATGGTACTTCTGAGACTGAAGAAAAAATTAAAAATGAAACAAAAGCTACTATTAGATGTATTCCTTTAGATATTCCTTCAGAAGAAGGTATTTGTATGGTTACTGGAAAACCTTCAAAAGGTAGAGTAGTGATTGCTAAAGCATATTGATACATAGTATTTAGATTAAAACCGTAGTTCTTTTACTGCGGTTTTTTTTGTTTAAATTAAAATTATTTAAAGTTTTAAAATCTTATTAAAACAATGAAAACTTTCTTGATTGCAGATAGTGGTGGAACGAAAACGAATTGGTGTTTTGTTAATGTAAAGAAGGAAAAACGTTTCTTTTCGACACAATCATTTCATCCAAGTCAGTGGAGTGATGAATTTAAAAATCAACTTCATGAATTTTGGAAATCTGAAAATGTTCCTTTTGATACAACTGTAACTTTTTATGGAGCCGGATGTTCTACAATTTCAAACAAAGAACAATTAATTTCATACTTTCGTTTTTGGGGATTTTTAAATGTAACTGTAGAATCAGATTTAGTAGCCGCTGGTAAAGCATTGTATGACAAAGAAAAAGGATTTGTTGCAATTTTAGGGACTGGCTCAGTTGTTTTTGAGTACAATAATGGAAACGTTTCAAATCAAATAGGTGGATTGGGTTATTTAATTGGAGACGAAGGAAGTGGGTATTACTTTGGCCATTTATTTTTAAATAACTTATTGAATGATAATTTCGATCTTGAATTGTCTGAAAACGTTTATTCGAAAATTGGAACGCGAGAAGCTATTTTGAAGAAAGTCTATGGGAAAGATGGTAAACTTTTCATTAGCTCAATAGCGTTATTGTTGGGTGATTTAAATAAATTAGATCCAATCCAAGATATTCATATAGAAAACGTGCAGTTATTCGTTTTAAAACATCTGATCTCAAAAGATATTAATTCAATTGCGATTGTAGGTTCATACGGATATTATTTTCAAAACTTAATATTTGAAGTGTTAAGTTTTCATCAAATAGATTTAATAGATACTGTTCAATATCCTATTGAAGAATTAACAGATTGTTTACTTAGAGATGCGTTTTAATCAATGAAACATACATTTTATTCGTTTGCATTGTTTTTTGTTTGTATATTTGATACGTTAATCGACGAAATAAAATCATTCGTAGAATTTAATGTGTTTATATGAAATTAATTTATCAAATTGCACTATAATAAATTATGATAATGGAAAATCTTACATTAAAATATACTCCAGAAACTCCTTCAATTAATTTTGATGCTTTTTCCGGAGTAATGGAAATTAAAGGAAGATGTATTCCAAATAACCCCGATGAATTTTGGAGTGAATTATTATTATGGTTTGATTCCTATTTTGAAAAACCTGCACCAATTACCAAATTTATAATCAATTTAGAATATTTTAATATCAGTTCTTCTAAGCGTATTTTGTTTTTGTTATATAAGTTAAAGGAAATACAGCAAAATGGGTTTGAAGTTAAAGTTGATTGGTATTACAGGTTGAATGAAGGTGATATGTTTGAAGTAGGGCAAGATTATGAATACATGGTGAAAGTTCCTTTTAACTTCCTTGTGTTTGATGAGTTAGATTTGGTTTTAGGTTAATTCCTCCTTATCTCAGATTAATATTCATGAATATTTCTTTTCAAAAAGCAACTATTTCTCAAACACCACTTGCATTTGAATTATTAAAAAAAGCAGCTCTTCGTTTAAAGTCTAAACAAATAGACCAATGGCAATATTGGTTGAATCCTCCTGTTGAAAAGGTAGAATGGATTAATGAAGGATTTAAAAATGAGGAGTTCTTTTTCATAAAGGATGCATCTACAATTATAGGTATGTTTCGCTTAATGAAAGAGGATCTGATATATTGGAGTGAACAAGCTTCTCCTGCAATATACTTACATTCTTTAGTTATTATTGATGAATATACTGGTTTTCAAATTGGCAGAAAAATTCTTGAAGATGTTATTAAAGAGGCACAGCAAAGTGGAGTTCCATTTTTTAGGTTAGATTGTAATGCTATTAATAGTCAGCTTTGTAGCTATTACGAAAGTTTCGGATTCGTTAAGGTAGGAGAAGTGCAAATGTTCCATTCTTTAAATAATCTTTATGAAATTAATTTAACGAGTTCAATACTCAATTATAGCTAGCCTTTATTTAAGACTACTTTTAAAAACTTTTTTGAATTTCTCAACTTTTGGTCTAACAACAAAATTACAATAGGGATTCTCTGGATTTTTTTCAAAATAATATTTATGATAATCTTCTGCTTCGTAATAATTATTGATACTCGTTATTTCCGTTACAATCTCGTTATCCCAAACCTTTTCCAATTCTAACTTTTCTTTAAACTTTAAAGCTGTTAAATGTTGCTCTTCATCATGGAAAAATATGACAGATCTGTAGTGTGTCCCTATATCGTTTCCTTGACGGTTTAATTGTGTAGGGTCATGCACAAACCAAAAAAATTCAAGTAATTCTTCAAAAGATATTAATTCATTATCATATAAAACTCTTGCAACTTCTGCATGACCAGTATTTCCATTACAAACTTCTTTATAAGAAGGGTCGGTTGTATGTCCTCCAGCATAGCCTGGATTTACAGATATAACTCCTTGTAGATGAGTATAGCATGCTTCAATACACCAAAAACATCCAGCACCTAATGTAGCTTCTTTAACCATTTTACAAAGGATTTTATTAAATAATTATTAATTACTCTAAAATTACGACTAATTTTAGAGTACAAATGTATAAATACGGTAAAAATTTCTGGTTAATTTGTTGGTCAATGTTTTTCTTCATGGCTAGTTTTAATTTAATCATTCCGGAGTTAAACGATTTTATAACCAATTTAGGAGGTATTGGTCAAAAAGGCTTGATTATTACTCTTTTTACTATTTCTTCAGGTATAGCACGTCCTTTTTCAGGAAAATTAGCAGATCGTATTGGTCGAAAAAAAGTGATGATAGTTGGAATGATTGTTACTGCTTTTGTTAGTTTACTCTATCCTCTTTCTTTTTCAGTTTTCTTTTTCTTGTTATTAAGGTTTATGCATGGGTTTAGTGCTGGTTTTTTTCCTACAGGTGCAACCGCTTTATTAACAGATATACTGCCTGTAAATAAAAGAGGTGCAGGAATGGGAGTTTGGGGGACATTTATTTCATTAGGAATTGGAGCGGGACAAGGTTTAGGGTCTTTAATAAGTAAGGAGATAGGAATCGATAATTTATTTATGATTGCTAGTGGTACAGCAGTTGTTTCAGGAATTTTAATTACTAGTATTAAAGAAACGTTAGAAGTTAGAGAACGCTTTCATCCCTCATTTCTAAAGATTAAAATGAAAGATGTTTTAGAACCTAGTGTTCTTCCTTGCGCTATTGTTATGTTTTTATCTGCAACTTGCTCTGGGATAGTCTTTGTTTTAACGCCCGATATTTCAAATTTCCTGAATATAGAAAATAAAGGACACTTTTTTATTTTTTATGTGATTACTACCATTTTTGTTCGATTGGCTTTTAGTGGTACTTCTGATAAAATTGGTAGACGAAAAATGCTCTTAATTGCAATGTCTTTTTTGTTTGTGAGTATGCTTTTAATTGGTTTTTCTGATGATTACTTATCCTATACTTTATCATCTGTTGTTTTTGGAATTGCAACGGGGATATCTAGTCCAACTATTTTTTCATGGACAGCAGATTTATCGCATAAAGATAGGAGGGGAGTAGGCTCTGGAACTATGTTTGTAGCATTAGAAGCGGGAATTATGTTTGGCTCGCTAACAACACTGTTAACGTATGATAACACTTTGGGCTCAATTCCTATTGCTTTTTGTATTGGGTCTGTAATGGCTTTATTAGCAGTTGTTTATTTGATTTGGCATTTAAAGAATAAGGAATCTCTTACTTGATTAGTCTATTTTAAGATCTCATTCATTCTTCACATTTTGCATCAAAAGGAAGAAAAAGTTTTCCTTTTTTGTCGTAATGAAGCTCATCACTAACGATTTCTCCTTTTTTGTATTTAGAGTGGTAAGCAATTTTTTGGTTCTTGTGATATTTAAAAAATTCTCCATTCAATAAATCATTGATAAAATATCCTTCCATCGTTTTCTTTTCCTTCTTGTTATAGCAAATGAAAGGTCCTTGGATAAAATTATTGTAATAGCTAATTGAAGTAGTCAATTTTCCGTTTAAAGAATAATAATTCCATGTTCCATTTTTAATTCCAGCTGTATAAACTTCCGTTGCTGCAGTTTTTTTAGATGGGTAATAGCGGTATAAAGTATCATTTTTTAAATTATCTAAATAATTAATTTTCTCCCATATTTTTCCGTTTTGATATAGTTTAAACGAGAAACCTTGCAGTTCGCCTTGCGCATAATTTAATTTTTCTTTGATACTACCGTTTTCATAAAAAGTGAAAGAAAAACCCTCTTGTTGGTCATTCGAATATTTTTTTTGTTCTAAAAGTTTTCCTTCTATACTGTAGTAAAACCAATCTCCTGTTCTTTTATTGTTTTCATAAGCTCCTCTGCTTTCTATAGAGTCATTCTCATAATAACTTACGAAGACACCTTCTTTACGTCCTTTTATTAAGGTAGTAGATGATAGTTGTTTACCATTTTCTGAATACCAAATTGAAAGACCATTTATTTCATCATTTATATAACTCGATTTATTTTGTATTTTCCCATTTTTAAAATAACTTGTTACTTTTCCTTCTAGTTTGTGGTCAATGTAATTGAGCTCTTTTGATAAAGTTCCATCAGAATAATAAAACGTCCTTATTCCATTTAAACGTCCTTTTTTATAATGAGCAATTTCTTTTTCTTTTGAGTTTGGATAGAAAGATGTAGCTTTTCCGTGTAATTGATTGTTGATGTAGTTTTCAATTAGTTCAATTTGCCCTTCGGTGTCATAGTAGGTTGATTCTCCATTTAAAACATCATACTTATAATTACTTTTAAAGTGAACGGTCCCATTTTCATAGTACCAAATGGATAGACCGTCTAAATCGCCATTTTTATAATTAGCGGTATAATTAAGAGAACCATCTTCATTAAAAAGTATATAAGTATCATTTACCTTCCCTTTTAAATAGTTTACTTTTTCCGCTAGTTGTCCGTTTTCATAATTCCATGTAAATTCTCCTTCGCAAAGCGTTGTAAAACTAGAATCAGTAAAGAAGGTATTATCTGAAAGTCTTTCAACTTGAGAAACAAGGTTTGTTTGAATAAATACAAAAAGAAAAAAACTTATTAAGAGCTTCATTATATTACTGTTAGAATCGTGATACTTGATATACAAAAGTACGATTAAATGCCGAAAATGTATTCAAAATAGTTTTGGTTAATTTTGTATAAGCTCACAGAGGTTATATCTTTCAGAAATTAGCCAATTAACAACGCCATAACCCTGAAGTGGATTGAGTTTTTTTTACCATTTAGCTATTAAGGATGAGCTGTGTGTGTTGTTTAAGACCATGTCAATTATTAAGGAATATGCCTATCGGGAACTTTGCCACAAAAGATTTTATTGCGCTCCTTCAGAGCTTAGTAATTTGTGTTATCACTATCGATGGGCTACACCCATCGTTAATGAATTAATACCCTTCAAGCCTTCTCCCTTAAAACAACTGGTAGTGTGTGTAAATATCAACATAGGGTACAGCCCTATTAATTCTACAATACATTGGTTAATTTTGTATAACCTCAGAGAGGTTATATCTTTCAGGAATTAATCAATTGTACAAAGTTACAACCCCGGAGTGGGTTGAATATTGTTTTTTTCTATTATTCAATCAATTAATACCAAACACATTTATATTTTAGACCAAATACCTCTTGTATAATGCCGATAGACAATATGTTTAGTCCAACCGATAGCTATCTGTATTTTGGTCTATTATATATTGCGTATCGGTATAACCCGAATTATTTATAAAGTTTCATAGTGTAACTCTTTAATTTGAACACTATCTTTGAATAATATAATACACTCTGTTTTGAACGAAGAATCTAGAAATGAATTGGTTGAATTAGCTAATGCTAAAATGCCTTTTGGGAAATATGAAGGTAAGTTTTTAATAGAATTACCAGAGTTTTATTTAGTTTGGTACAGAACGAAAGGTTTTCCGAAAAATAAGTTAGGAAAACAAATGGAACAGATTTTAGAAATTAAAACGAACGGATTAGAACCATTGATCTATAAACTGAAAAGAAGGTGAAATAATTCTTAATGTTGAATTCTTAATGATTAAATATTAACCATTAAAATTTATTTTTCTATCATTTAACAAACGCTTTAATCTTCAAAACGGTTAATTTCGGATCTGTATTGGCTGAAACAGTAACCGTTTTATTTTGCTCACCTGTTTGTCCTGGTTTTGGAGTGAAAACAACTTTTATTTTGTCTGATTTCCCTGGCATAATAGGCTTTTCAGGTTTTTCAGGTGTTGTACATCCACAACTAGCTTCTACATTGTCAATTATTAATGGTTTTTTACCAGTATTGGTAACAACAAAATAAGTAGTATTTGAAGATTCTTCACCAACTGTTCCATAATCATGAATCATTTCGTTAAATGAAAGGGATGTGAAGTTTTCTAAAGCTTCTTTTTCACGTTGTTCTTCTTCCTTTTTAATTTTCGATAAAGACTCTTCTAATTCTTTTTCTGTTTGTCCACCTGCTTGAAAAGCCGATTCATATTCAGTTTTATCGTTTTTTGTAGTTGTTTGATTGCAACTTAATAAAATGATAGAGCTAATTAAAAAAAATGATTTCTTCATGGGTATAAAAATTAATGTTTATTTATCGACATTTAAAGAGTTGTATGAATTGCTTTCCAATACACTTATTGCTTTTTGAAGCGCTTCGTTTGTTGAGTTATACAATTCGTAAAATTCATTTGGCCCATAATAGTTTTGTGCAATTAAAGATTTCAATTGAAGTTGAAGTAAGCCTTTACTTTCTTCGTATTGCTCTTTGTTGAATTCTAAATCTGGTAGTTCTTTTTTAACAAAATCAAAAAATGAATTCATAAATTGTTCGTCACATTCAAAATTTGACTTGAAATCTTTGAAAGTAGGATAGTTTCTTTTTAATAAAGCTCTATTTGCATTTGTATAAGTCAAAGCAAAACGGTTAACATTCCCACTTCTTACTATTGAACGGAAATATTCAGAAATACCATTCGTATCTAGCGGAACAAAAATATCAGGCATAATTCCTCCGCCATTGTAAACTGTTCTTTTTGATTTTAAAGTTAAATGTTTCAGTGAGTCAGTTAAATGAATAGAATCTGCATGCATGAATTCACCATTTAAGTAACGTTGCGATAAATCATTTTTATAAGCGTTTATGTCTTCGTAAGGTTTTTGTATAAATCTTCCAGCTGGTGTGAAATATCTTGCAATTGTAAGTCTAATTTGAGTACCGTCTGATAATTCAATTGGACGTTGAACTAATCCTTTACCAAAAGTTCTTCTTCCAATGATTAAACCTCTATCCCAATCTTGAATTGCTCCCGAAACAATTTCACTCGCAGAAGCAGAATATTCATCTGTTAAGATAATTAAACGACCTTTTTCCCACGAACCTAATTCGCCAGCTTTTAAATCGGAACGAGGCTGAAACTTTCCTTCTGAATAAACAATTAATTTATCATCGGATAAAAATTCGTCTGCCACTTTTTGAGCTGCATATAAAAGTCCACCACCGTTTCCTTGTAAATCGAAAATTAAGTCAGACATTCCTTCTTTTTTCAAAGCAGCAATAGCGTTATGAACTTCTTCAACAGTTGATCTTGAGAAACTACTTAATTTGATATATCCGATTTGATCGTTTATCATGTAGTAACTATCTACAGAATTTAAAGGGATTTTATCTCGTGTTATGGTGAAATCTAAATTCTTTTTAGAGTTAATACGTTGAATTTGAATTTTTACTTTGGTATCTTTTGGACCCATTAAGCGCTCTCTAACTTGAGAATTTTTCAATCCAACTCCTGCAACAAGCTCCTCATCAATCAAAATAATTTTATCACCGGCTTGAATTCCTACTTTTTCAGATGGACCGTTCGGTATTGTTGCAACAACCATTAACGTGTCTTTTAAAATCTGAAAACGAATTCCAACTCCAAAAAAACTTCCATCAATTTGTTGGTTAGCGTCATCTACATCAGCTTTAGAGATATAAACTGAATGCGGATCTAGTTTCTCTAACAGACCAATAATCGCATTTTCTGTTATGTCATTTATGTTTACGCTGTCAACATACATTCTATCAATATAGGTCATTACTTCTTCCATTTTATAAACAGAATTACGAAGTTTTCCATTAGTTTGACCAAATAGTGACGTTGATAAAAGTGTTAGTGTGATGAAGAGTATTTTATTTTTCATTCTTGTCGTTTAAATTTTGTAGAATTTATAAATATATTAAAACCTTGAGAATAATTAGGTCGAATGAAAGAATATAATCATAAATAATGCTAAAAGATAGTTTAAAATAAGATTTATTGCGAAAAAAATGTTGGGAGATACTTTTTAGCTGAATTTAGATTCTTTTTAATTGAATCTATTTCTAGAATACCTAAAAATTATTGAAAACCCATAATAGGCTGTGTGGCTACCGAAGCATTAGCTAATAGGTTCTTAAACCGCAGTTCCGCTATCGCTACTCAGCGTTTAAGCCTTATGTGTTTAGCTGCTGTGGCTTTGTAGTCCCGATTGTTTTCTTGTCCATATGATAATATTTTATGGGTTGCAGTAGTCGCAATAAGTTGGGTCTTCGGTTGTCTTTTTGCTTGGATACATTTCTTCTTTGGTGAATTTACAATGTTGGCATACATAAACGTAACTTAAAGTTGAGTTGGTGGGTGAACCGCATAAACTACATTCAAGTCCACGCTTGGCATCCGTTATTCCAAAACCGGGCATTTGGCATTGAGGACAAGTAGATTTAATTTTCTCAACTAGTTTTTGCGTTGCTTTTTTAATAACACTCATACGAGTTGGGTTATACATAGCTCTCATATCTGTTTCTGCATAAACAGAATTATATTTTGAATGAAGATGCTCAAATGTTCTCTTCAAATTTTCAAGGTCTATTATCCCTTTGTGAATATCTGTATTTTCGTCTTTTGATTTGCGAAGAATTAAACCATGTTTGGGAAAATCGGTTTGTTCACCAAATTCTAAAAGCTCCTTTTGAGTTTGAATTTGCTTACCGTTAAAATTGGTAGAAGTGCTTAACTCTCTTACTATAACTTCTATATTGTTCTTACTGTCAATAAAAATTAAAAATTCGTCATCGGCATTTACGAAAAACATAGATGGATGTGGTCCAAATGAACCTTCACTGGCAACGCCTAAGTCGCAGTTGCTCAATTTCATTGCTCGTAAACATTTTTCTCTGGCAGTTGAAATAGGGTCAAGTTCTCTTTCTACTTCTCCTGTAAAAGTTCCTAATTCGTCTGTATCAAAAGCTTCATTTACAACACAACTTACGCCTAATTCTTTTTCAAGAATAGGTGCAATCACACTTTCTTTTTTATGCTTGGTAGCGACTATAACTTTCCTTCCTTGAAACATAATTTTATAAATTAATCTGTTTGGAATATTTTATGATGGTTTGCTTATCAATTATTTCTTCCATGTTCACCCGAAATAAGAGTGGCAATTGAGTGTATTGAAGAATGAAGTTTTCTGATTGTGGGGAGTGTTCTCCATTAAACACAATACCAAGAATTGGAATACCTCGTCTTTGTAATTCTTGAACTGTTAGAAGAGTATGATTGATGCTACCTAAATAATTGCGTGATACTATAACTACACTTGCTTTGAAATAAGTTATAATGTCAGCAATTAATATTTTATCGTTAAGAGGAACCATTAAACCTCCTGCACCTTCAATAACTAAATGATTATTAGTAACGGGTAATTTGAAATCTTCTAACTGAATTTTTACTCCATCAATTTCTGCTGAGGCGTGAGGAGATAAAGGTTGAACAAGTTTAAATTTTTCCTCATGAAAAACAGTTTTAGAATTGGAAACTAAACGTTTTACCTTCATAGTATCGGTGTTATCAAGCTCACCCGACTGAACAGGTTTCCAGTAATCCGATTTAAGATGTTCAGTAATAATAGCCGAAATTACTGTTTTACCTACGTCTGTTCCATTGCCTGTAATAAAAATTCTTTTCATACTAATTTATAATTTTTAATGGTTGACCTTTAGCATTCTCATTAAATTCTCCATTGTCGTATACCAAGTTGCCATTTACAAATGTATTTGTCACCTTTGTTTGAAATGTTGTTCCTTCTAATGGTGACCAACCACACTTGGATAAAATATTTTCTTTGCTAACAGTCCAACTTGTGTTTAAGTCAATAATTGTTAGGTCTGCAAAGTAGCCCTCACGAATAAAACCTCTTTTTTCAATTCTGTAAAGTATTGCTGGGTTATGGCACATTTTTTCCACAATCTTCACTAACGAAATGAGGTCTTGTTTATTTTCATCTATCAAATCAACGATGTCTTCCCAAGAAAATAAATGAACTTCAAAAAGACCGTTTTTTATGTTCTCTATATTTTTCTTTCTTATATAGTGCCTGGTCGGAAATTGACTATTTTTATGATGAAATAAATTGTCGAGGAGATTTTTAATCTTGACTAGATAAATTAAGTGTTTGAGCATGGGTTGTTTTTGGAATAAATATGAAGTAATCATTAACTACATTTTTTTCTTCTGATTCAAATTCAACTACTGGTACAACTGATCCTATGCTTCTTGTTGTTGTTTCTTTTATAAGTTTTATTAGGAATGTATTAGTAGAGTCTATTGGAAGAATTGTGTTTTCCTTAAATATTATTTCCATATAATACTCTAACGAACCAACTTGCGGTAAAACTAGTGTATTAATACTTAGGTGAGAAGAATTTTGTGGTACAGCTGTATATGTTCCTGAATAAGTAAAAGTAAGAAAGGAAACAGTTTCTTGTGGGGATTCAATTTTAAAATCAGAAACGTGATCATTGTGGGCGAAAACGATTTGTGGTAAATTGTCTGTTTGAAAATATTTAATATTCTCGAACATAGCTTTGTTTCTTGTCAAAGGTGTAAAGTTACTTAATAAGTTACAATAATTAGTCAATATATGGAATTGAAGCTTATTATCTGTATATGATGTTGAATCTATTCCATGGATTATTTTATTTAGAAAGTTAATAGGCTTTTTACTTTCTTTCCTTTTTCCAGTCTCAATGTCATTTTTTGAGAATATCATTTTCTTTAATTTATTTGTATTTCTCAATAAAATTTTATTACTTATATTATTTGCGTAGCTAATCAAGTCATTAATAGATGTTCCATAATCCGTTATGTCGATTCCAATTATATGCACTTTATTAACTTGATTTAGATTATATCTTCTTAACCAATTCACAAAAGTCTCAAATTCCTTATTTTGATAAATCCAGTATTTCATTTCTCTTAATCGAAGTGTGTCAGTTATATCTTGAATGTAATTATCAATTAGTAGACCGTCATAGTAAGAACATTCTAATAGAATGTTCTTAACACCATATTCTTTAATTAATTCTTTGGATGCATTTTGACTAAATTCATGAAATTCTTTTGTGCCATGTGTTCCTTCACCAAAGGCGAATGTTTTAGTAGTTTTAAACTTTTCGTTATCCTTTAAAAGTTCAGAAAATGCTTTAAGAGTGGTGTGTATTTTTTCAATTTCATGAGGAGGAATCTCTTTTTGTCCAATTCCATATTCTTTACCATCAATTTTTATGGAAAAATTATCAAAGGATGCTTTAACATCTGAACCAATCACTATACATATTATTTCATTGTCAGGCTTAATTGATGCCTTTACGGTATATTTAATAAAATCTTTGCTAATAACTGCATTTTTCGAGCTATATCTCTTGTTGTCAACAATGATTGCCAATTTAACATCACCCTTTTTGAGAGTTTGCATATAGCCACTTAATTCTACGTTTTTAAAATTTTCATTCTTTATTTCTAGAGACATTTGTGCATATGGTTTTGCAATTTTAGCATCTTCTTTGAGTCTAGCAGTCACTGAATGTTTTCCGTTTTGAATATTTATAGTATCTGGAATAAATGTAATTCCAGAACTGTACGAAGACCAACCGTAACATGTATTTGAGTACGTAATGTTTTCAAAATCGAGATTTAGATCTGTGTATTGGGCATTTAAATTTAGATTAATTA
>Ga0209702_10002552_pt1 | contig 31474 bp, 27 predicted proteins | sample FRY01_FD_187210 | JGI IMG/M metagenome (GOLD analysis project Ga0209702, IMG submission 187210) | Freshwater microbial communities from Lake Fryxell liftoff mats and glacier meltwater in Antarctica - FRY-01 (SPAdes) (version 2) | ecosystem: Environmental > Aquatic > Freshwater > Ice > Glacier...
CGCCGTTGCCGGTACCGCTGGCTTCGACGCTGGCGATCGGTTTCGCTGTGGCGTTCACGCTGGCTATCGGGTTCTTCCCAGGATGGCTACTTGACACCGCCCGCGATCTCGCGCAATTTGCCAGCCTGTAACTAGCGCGTCGCCGCGATCAGCGCATTAAACAAACCCTGCTGCTGAGCGTCTGTAGCGGCGTCGTCCTCTGGGTGCCACTGCACACCCACGATCCATTTAGCGGTGCGGTGTTCAACCGCCTCGATCACACCATCAATGCTGTGCGCCACGACCTGAAGGTCAGATGCGACCCGATCAATTGACTGGTGGTGGTACGAGTGCCCGCCAGTTGGCCTCAAAGTGCCCATGGCTTCAGCGACGCGCGATCCCGCATTCACCTCAACCGGATGATATGTATCCCAATGCGAATCGCTGTCGGCGATTGTGTCGACGAGATTCTGATGCAACGTGCCGCCGAGGGACACATTGAGAACCTGAATACCTCGACAGATCGCCAGAACTGGCTTGTCCATCGCTATCGCGGCCCGCACAATCGCGAGTTCGACCGCATCATGTTCTGCAACGATTCCGTAGATCGCGTCGCTCGATTGTGTTTGGCCGTACAGCGTCGGGTCAAGATCGCCGCCGCCGTGAAGCAACACCGCATCTGCGCGCTCAACGAGTGATTCAATATGTGACAGCGTTGACTCAAGCGGCGGCACGGTAAGCGCGACACCGCCACTGCGAGCAATTGCCTCGGAGTATCGCCTACCACTCGCAATCGCGGCCTCGCGCACGCCCTTGGCCTCGGGCGAGAGCCGACCGGGTATCAACACAAGCGGGGTCATGTACCTACGCTAATCTCTCTGAATGGCGGAAGAAATCCTTATTAAGGCACGACTCGCCAAAAATCGTTTCCCATGGAAATTGGCTTTATTTAGGTTCCCAGGGGAAAGAGGATCGCCTCCGGTTTAGTGGAGGCGATCCAGTGATTGGATTACCCTGGGGACGGTGAAATGCGGACGCTGGATCCACCCAGAACTGAAACATTCCCGTTGAGTCAATGCGTCTGATCGAACACGGCGCCTCCCTAGATGCCCTGAACTCGATTCATGCGATAATTCTCAATCTCTAAGAATTTCTGATTCTCTCCAAAATCATCATCAGAGGTCCAACTAAACGCAAACTCCCGTAATGACTCAAGTGAGAGGGATCATCGTACAGGAGCTCTCCGTTATCAACTGCAGAACATATGCCGTTTGGGCAAAAAATCGAATCGGTTTCGAGTATATGAGCACCCATGATTTTTGATGTTTCTTCGGTCAATTTTCCGGTCAATAGATTTCGATCCGATTGTTCCAGAAGATTTCTAGCTCGATAATCTGTGTGCGGTCGTATCAGTGATGCTTCAAGAAAAAAATCTGCCGAAGGAACTTCTGGGATCACAACCACCTGTATTCCTCTGTCTACCAAATATTTAATAAACTCTAGTTCTGAATTTACGATAAATGGTGTGCCTATTCTGTCCGCAGATAAGTCTTCAAACACGTAGCGAGAGAGTGCGTTGGACAATATCACTACATCAGGGCGCACCTGAGCAATGAGACGAATTGCGTCTTTACGAATTCTCCCGAAATCGCAATCAATGCCTTTGGGATCCGTCGCAAACGGTGGACAGCCATCAAACGTCGAAATTACGAGGTTCATATTTAACTCGTCGGTAGCTACCGCCACGCCATCGCTAGACGAGGCTGCATGCGAATCTCCTAGAAGCATTACAGTTTCAGCACCCACGAACCGAGTCACTTCGCACTTGAAACCAAAAGACTCTCTTGGACAGCCGTTGAAATGGCTTCGACTCAAGGATCGAGTTTCGGGTGTTCGCGCAGCAAGTTTCGGCGTTAGTTCGCGCATTCCCGTTGCCACGCCAAGAATTACTGTTACCGAAACCAGAAATAAAATGAAAGCCGATGTTACTGTGTGCCCCCTCCAGTACCTGAATGGATTCTCAATATAACGATATGTGATTAACGACGGGAGTATCGAAACAACTGCAGACAAAGGCACGGCGATTGCGCTCCGAGGAAACAACGTCTCTGCAAAAACAATAAACGGCCAATGCCATAAGTACCAACTGTATGAGATATTACCTAGAAGGCATAGCGGTTGCCATGAATAGATTTGTCGCGCAAACAGTGATCGACTGCCTGCAAGAACTATCAAAACAACTCCCACCACGGGAATAACTGCCGGAATTCCAGGAATAGCGGACTGACTATCGAGCCTGAATGATGCGAATAGGATCATCAGCGATCCCATCAGAACCTGAAATACATAAAAAAACTTATGCCTTGATGTCGGATTAATTACAGTCAGCGCTACTAACGACCCCGCAAGAAACTCCCATGCTCTTGTCGGCGCCATATAGAACGCCAAAGTCTGAGGTGTTGTAGATGCCACCGATAGAACTAATTGCGAGCCCCTACCGCGCGAGAGCAATACAGCCAACACAAAAGAGGCCACCATAGCGGCTGTCAAAATCAATTTTAGATCGCGAACTCGTGAATATCCATGTTGCAGTAACTTATTTAAACCTATATAAAGTGCTGGAAAGACTAAGTAGAATTGCTCTTCAACTGCAAGTGACCACATGTGTTGAAGTGGATTAATTGCGCTGAAGTAGTTGCTAGAGGAAAGCAGCTCAAAGTTCGCAGAAAAAAATGCCGTTGCTTTCGCCAACTTTGCAACATCAAGCATTTTCTCATTCGGCGCTAAAGAAAAAATTCCAAAAATGCATACTGCAGTGACCACAGTTGTTGCGATTGGCAAAAGTCGAAATATTCTTCGGACATAAAATTGCTTCAATACGCGTGGCCGACTAGCGCCTATTTCGCGATCTAATAAAGAAGTAATTACATAGCCAGAAATTACAAAAAATATGTCGACACCGATATATCCACCCGTTAATCCAAACTGTGCATGGAACAACACGACCAGAAGTACTGCTACTCCTCGAATACCTTGAATATCAGTCCGATAGTTAATTAATTTTTTCGGACTTGAATCTTCGATCATTCAATTTAAGCGTACTAAATCAATTGTCTGCGACAAGGACTAGTCGTGCCTAGGACGGGAGTCGAACCCATAAAGGCATTTCTACTCCGTGGATTTACGTTCGGTAAGCGATTTCCAAGTGAGTGCGTGGTGGTGTATCAGGGTTAATTTCATTGGACCGAGTGTCCGTCATTGAGTGCGGATTTCGATGAGCTCTTCTAGGTTCTTACCCATCTCGCACCCCTTGAGTGATGTGACGACCGCGCACCTAAGAGGTTGGTGGTACGAGTACTCACCGGCTGGCCTTAAAGTGCCCATGGCTTGGGCGACGCGCGATCCCGCATTCACCTCAACCGGATGATACGTATCCCAATGCGAATCGCTGTCGGCGATTGTGTCGATGAGGTTCTGATGCAACGTGCCACCGAGGGCCACATTCAGAACCTGAATACCTCGACAGATCGCCAGAACCGGCTTGTCCATCGCGATCGCGGCCCGCACAATCGCGAGTTCGACCGCATCGTGTTCGACGACGATTCCATAGATCGCATCGCTCGATTGTGTTTGGCCGTAAAGCGTCGGGTCAAGATCGCCGCCGCCGTGAAGCAACACCGCATCTGCGCGCTCAACGAGTGAATCCACGTGTAAAAGTGTTGACTCAAGCGGTGGCACGGTGAGCGCGACACCGCCACTGCGCGCAATCGCTTCGGAGTATCGCCTGCCACTTGCAATCGCGGCCTCGCGCACGCCCTTGGCCTCTGGCGAGAGCCGACCTGGGAGTAGTACGAACGGGGCCATATGTCTACGCTAATCCCGAGATGTGCTGACGACTATGGCGTTCGAATTTGCGTGTCGGTAGCAAGAAGTGATCACGACGGACGCCAAGAGGGCCACTAAAAAATGATCATATGGTGGGAGAGCACGTCGCGGAACTGGCAGTTCTGGGGTGGCGGACGGCTACCGTGCCCAAGCCGCCCAGCAACGGGCCCAGGCCTGCACGACCAAACCGCGCGTGGAGCGCCGTCTACGACCGGGATGCGTATTGTGGAGCCATGTCACGGGCCGCCTGAGGTGACTTAGATGACGAAATATGTTCCCGAAAGTTGGATAAGAAATACGGCGAGTACAACGGTAACAGGAATCATGCGGAATCGAATTTTGCTACGACACGCCGCATCGGATACGAATATGACGCCAATCCAAAACAAACCAGTTGGAATGAACAAATAATGAGAATTCAACCAGCCGTTTCCAACGATGAGTAAACAAATCAGCACTAACGCAATCAGAAAGAGACGCTTAGCAATTTCGACTTGCGCCCGTCGTTCGGATTGCTTACCGAGATGTGCAAGAATCGACACGGTGATGCCAAGCACGATTGGTATTCCATAAAGAACAATATTTTCAACCAAAGACTTCGGTTCTAGAACCTTTTCGCGCACGAATTGTGGTGCGAAGGCATTGGAACTCAAAAGAATTTCATGAATGAACCTTGACGGAGAAATGTTCCGACCTCGCGGTTGGTACGAAAGAGCCTGGAGCATCAACGATCCGCCGATGACCCACACCAGTCTTCGTTCAATGACTTGTACCAGCTCGGCACGGATATAGACGAGCCAGAGTAAATACACAAATACGACAACGGTGGTAATGGAAGTAAGGGCTACAAGAGCAAAAACCATACAGGTGATGACCTGCAAGATTCTGGATTGCGGATACTGGCGGGTGACAACTGTGATAATGATCACGAGCACGGCCGGCATATAAATCGTATTCACTTGAGCCAGCATCACGAGATTTGAAAAGGGCATGATTGCTACAGTCACTGCGGCCAAAAACCCAAGATATGGACGCGTGAACCTCCCGATCACGAGTGCGATACATATTGCAATCACCGTCCATGCAAGAGATGAAAACCAAAACGCCAGCAGCGGAAAGTTTCCAGTATTTTGAAATACAAGAGCCTTTGTAACGATTCGAAGGATCACGACCAAGGAGCCGGCGAATGGATCAAGGAGACCTATCGGATCAATGAATCGCAATCGTCCGAATGGCAGTTGGCGATTTATTGCGTGTTCAAACAACAGTTGGTCGTCGCCCCAAATCACGGGCCTAAAATTTCGCCCACGAAGAAGAAAAATTATGCCAGTGACTAGCGCAGTAACGAGACCTAGGGCGGCATCTCGGTGTAACAATCGACGAACCTTCGCAGTGCTCAGAAAGAATGTTTCCCTGTACGGTGCCAGGAAATTAGATATCGATCGGTGAGTAACGCGAACGGGGTCATCTGTCTACCTGAAAGACTATATCACCATAGAATTCTTTTGGTAAATTTTCAAACACGAGTAATACTACCGACAGACCTTCACCACTCTCGATGAACTCACTGGCGGAATCAACGAATTTATACGCTGTTACAACCACGTCAGGAGGTACTTCAAAATCGGACAAATCAGCCCAATCAGATATGAGATGAATTTAGCCGTAGCCAATCAGGTCGAGTAACTCATAATCTACTTTCATTTGGGAACCTCAATCCACGGCTTCATCTGCCAGTTATCGCCGCGATCTCGTAGCCCTCGGCCAGGGCCGCGTTAAGAATCAAGTCGGCATGTTCAGCGCCGCGAACCTCGACGGTAATTTGCACACCGGTTTCGCGCACGGCGAAGTCGAGTCCTTCGCGCACGTGTTGAACCTCGATCAAGTTGGCGTCCATGTTTGCAAAAATTGTTAACAGCCGAGCGAGACCGCCTGGTCGGTCGGGCAGTCGCGTGAACACGATCAGGCGGCGGCCCGCCTTGGTCTCGTGGCGGCGAATGAGGTTGGGGATCAGCCCGAGATCTACGTTGCCGCCAGAGAGCACGATGCATGTCGTGCCAGTTTTAGCTGGAGTAACACGCCCACTCAACAACGCCGAAACGCCAACGGCGCCACCACCTTCGACAAACAATCGCGAATGCTCCATCAACAACATCATCGCGTCGGCAACACTGCTCTCGTCAACGGCAACTATTTCATCGACCCATTTATCGACTAGTGGGCGGGTGATGAGCCCGGGCTTTTTGACGGCAATGCCGTCAGCAAGAGTTGGCACTGGCCCGGGTGCAACATTGCCATTGATGTACGGCGCGCATGACGAAATCTGCACGCCAATTACGCGGATGCCTGGCTTCTGCAATTTAAGGGCGAGCGCAACGCCGCTAAGTAAACCCCCGCCACCGAGTGGCACAATCACTTGCGATAGATCTTCGATGTCTTCTAGAAGTTCGAGCCCCAGGGTGCCCTGACCGGTGACAACATCGATGTCATCGAAAGGGTGGCAAAACGCCATCTTTGCTTCTGCGCTACGAGCCAGTGCCAAAATAATTGCGCTATCGACATTGTCGCCACCCTCGAGCACCGTTGCGCCGAACCTGCGACTCGCAGCAATTTTCGATAGCGACGCACCCTTGGGTACAAAAATCTCGCACCTAACGCCAGCCAACTGGGCGGCGAGCGCGAGCGCTTGGGCGTGGTTGCCTGCGCTCCCGGTCACGACCCCGTTGCGCGCCGCGTCGCCGAGACGCGCAACCTTATTGAGCGCCCCGCGAATCTTGAACACGCCCGTGCGTTGCAGGTTCTCTGCCTTGAGTACGACTTTGCCGCCTAGCAACTCGCTCAAATACGCCGAGCGCACGATGGGGGTGTGTTGCACGGTCGCGCCGCCCGTCGCCCGCGCGGCCCGAATTTGATCGAGGCCGATTTCAATCGCATCGCTGTCGCTCATAATGTATTAACGCTAGTGTGCCAAGCACTAGGAGACGTGCCGCTCGGCAAATTCAACTTCTCTTGTAGTTAACTATTGGCGAGCAGTTTTGACTACGCTTTTATACAATATCCAACAACCCTCATCATTTCGTGTTCGATCAAATTAGTAAATCAAATATATGTGTCACAGATAGAATCAGACGGTGAGTGAGGGCGTTAAATGGCTGACATGAATTTTAAAGCGAATTCACTTATTAGAAGCGCGATAGTTAGTTCAATTGTGCTCACGCCGTTCGTCATGTTCGTAACTAGGGCATTACAAAATCAAAATTCAGATAATTTAATTCCGATATTTGTCAGCACGGATCACTTCACCACTTTTTTCTGGGGACAAAATCGATTTGGCAACGTATTGCCATTACTTGCCCTGCCAATTCAGAGCATTAAGCTAAATTTGGTTTTTCAGGTGTATTTGCGGGCATTTTCAATAGTCTTCGTACTGTTATGGCTCTCGTTGGTTATGGCGCATATAACAAAAGCCAACAAATTCCTCATGTCTGTATTGTCTCTTTTAGTCGGCTTTGGGTGGATTTGGAATTATACCGATGGACTTGATTCTCTCGTGTATGGCGCAGTTCCGCATGTGAATTCTGTACTATTTGCGGTTTTTGCGGTCTATTTACTCTCATGTACCGGCTACGCCAGTTCAGATAAATCAGTCCTATGGAAATTGATCTTTTCAATTGGCTCTCTGATTTTTTGGGGGGTTGCAGCGTGGGCAAGTTTATTAATCGTCATCTGGTCACCTGCATTAGTGATGATATTTCTGGCTCTTGAAAATGACGAATCAAGAAAGAACCGTGTTTCGCTATTAGGCCGGTTTTTCGTTCATTTAACTCCTGCTGCGATTGCAGCATTTTTCTTCGCGAAAATTGCTATTTCCGGTGGACAACAGTCCTCGTGGGGATCATATGGCGTAAGAGAAGCAATTAGAACCAATCCGTATATTTACAATAATTTAATAATTGCGATAGTCCTGATTGTGTTGTCTTTAATACTTGTGCGAGGAATGAGACACATACTTCTGATCACATCGAGTGCATCATTTTTGATAGGCATTCCGGTCATAGCTGGGTTTGCGCATGTGAAGGCGTATTACTCTATGCCTAGGTATTTCGGTGTCCCATTGTTGTTTGCCGTTTTAATACCAGCATTGTTCATATGCGGAAGTTGTCTTGCCATGCTCGGTTCGCGCGTGCATTTGCATTTTCCACGCATACCAAAACATGCGTTAGCGCTATTTGCGGGACTGGCTGTGGTCGTTTTGGCGATTTTGGGAAGTCAGCAAGTTAAGCATGGTTCTGGAAAGCCTGATGCGGTTGGATTTGTGAACAGTGCTACATCATTGAAGGTTGAGCAATTTCTTGTAATTGAGAATTCTCAGAGTCGTAATCTACAATTCATTTCAGGAAATTTTTGGAGAGTATGGCCAACCGTATTTGAGCTCCGTTCACACGGTCAAGAAGTACTCGGAATTACAAAGTTAGCAATTAATCAATCCCAATTTTCAAGGCTCTACTCTGGCCAAACACTGTATGGCTTATGCATTGATGAGGTGGAGAAGTGCCATGGATCTGCAATTAATGCACAATTAGACGACAGGCGACTAAGAACCGAAGTCAGGGAAACTCCAATTGCGCAAATGAGTGATGGAACTTCCATTCGGCTAATGACTGTGACCTATCCTTAGTTCGCGAATTAATGAGTTCGGGCAAGCTGTTATAGAGGACTAATGTCGTTTTATGCCAACCGCCGTTCTGTCCTGTCGGGTCTGTGGAAATGATCATCTTGAACCAATACTCGATTTGGGCGAACAATATCTCACAGGCACATTTCCGCGCTCGAATGATGGCAACGGTATAACGAAAGGTCCTCTTCAGTTGGTTAAATGCCATGGCGGGGAAAACTCGTGCGGGCTTGTTCAGCTGCGTCACAACTACGATCTTCAGGAAATGTACGGAGCTAACTATGGGTATCGATCTGGTCTAAATTATCAAATGGTTCAACATTTGCAGCGCAATGTTGAAAGAATTAGGCAGATAGTAGAACTATCTGCAGGCGATGTAGTTGTGGATATTGGTAGCAACGATGGAACAACATTAGGTTTTTATCCAAGCGACCTCACCTTGATCGGGGTAGATCCAACCGCGAGTAAATTTCGTGACCACTACAAGAAGCACGTAGCTATAGTTGCAGACTTTTTCTCAGCGAGTGCCGTTGAGTCTGTGGCTGGAAATACAAAAGCAAAGGTGATCTCGTCCTTTTCCATGTTTTATGACTTGGAGAAGCCGCTCGACTTTGTGACTCAAATACAACGAGTGCTTCACAAAGATGGAATATGGGTGTTCGAACAAAGCTACTTGCCTTCAATGCTTGCCGCGACAGCCTATGACACGGTTTGTCACGAACATCTTGAATACTACGGACTCGCCCAAGTTGAATGGATTCTTCACAAAGTAGGAATGCACCTTGTTGATGTTGAGTTGAACGATACGAATGGCGGTAGTTTTTCAGTTGTTGCCGCGCACAAGAATTCGGGCATAAGTGTTAATCAGAAGAATGTGGACACCGTAAAGCTGTTCGAGAGGAAATCCAGACTCGACTCACTCAGCACGTATGCAGCCTTTAGCTCGCGTGTCGAAAAAAATAGAGCAGATTTACGTAATGTACTTGCCGATTTTTATCGATCCGGAAAGAGGATATGCGGAATTGGTGCTTCAACGAAAGGGAATGTGGTTCTTCAGTATTGCGGTTTTGGACCCTCAGATATAGAATTTATTGGCGACATTAACCCTGACAAGTTCGGCTCCTATACGCCTGGTTCGTGGATCCCAATTCGAAGCGAATCAGAAGTATTGGATTTGAATCCCGACGTACTGTTGGTGCTTCCATGGCATTTTCGAACCTTTTTTGAGTCGAGTTCAATTTTTAAAGGCAGGAAAATGTTATTTCCATTACCCGAAATTGAAATCGTAATTATCTAATACCTTCAGGGAACTAACATTCTGATATGAGTTCTACCCTTGTGTTGATCCCCACCTACAACGAGGTATTGAACGTAGCGATCATTGCTAAGCGAATTCGGCAGTCGGTTCCCCATGCACGCATCTTGTTCGTAGATGACAATTCGCCAGACGGAACTGGGCAGCTGCTTGACGAGATTTCAGCTAGTGACCCACAAATATCGGTACTCCATCGATCGGGAAAATTGGGGGTTGGTTCAGCACATTTAGACGGAATTTCATGGGCCTACGAGAATGGTTTTAAAACATTAGTTACTCTCGATGCGGACTGCACCCACTCTCCCGAGGAGATCTCGTTATTTCTCACGCATTCTGGACAATATGCCGTAGTAGTGGGTTCCCGATTCATTGGTCACGGGGGGATAACACAATGGCCGTTTCATCGCAGATTAATCACGAGACTCGGCCATATCCTCACACAAGTACTTCTGCGTATTCCGTATGACTCAACCGGTGCATATAGGGTATATAACCTGCAGATGATACCGCAGAAGATCTTCGGCTTAATTCGATCAAAGAACTACTCATTTTTTTATGAAAGCCTAAAGGTAATTGACTTAGCTGGTCTTTCGATTTTTGAAGTCCCTATTGTTTTGGAAGCGCGATTTGGAGGGAATTCAAAGATGCGACCCCGTGATATTCGTCGAGGAATTACCTATCTAGTCAGACTTGGTTGCGATAGCGCGTTCCCCTTTAGCGCCCTCCGTAGAGCAGTTAGCCAAGTAAAGAGCGAGATGCGCATGAACGATCGAGTGGTTGAGTGAGCAATAGATATAGAGATACTCCACTTGATAAAATTGATGATTTACATCAAAAAATGTCTGGATTTAATTTACTAATTCCAATTTCTTTAGGACTTCTTGTATACGGGTTTGTTACTGGATTCCATGGTCTAAATCCTCGGGACACGGAATGGTTACTTCCTTTTTGGAATGGTGGAATTGATCCCGCGCAGCACTATTTAGGGTGGGAGTTCTTTAGGCAAGCACCACTCTTGCAATGGCCTTTGGGGCTTACTCCAAATTTAGGTCAAGGAACAGGTAGTTCGATTGCGATGACTGATTCGTTACCGCTTCTTGCATTTTTTTTCAAGCCATTACTCATGTGGAGCAATGAACCATTTCAATATTTCGGAATCTGGACGCTGATCTGTTTCGTTCTCCAGGGCTTCTTTGGCTGGAAGGTTATAGCGCATTGGGTTAGTTCCCGAGTGGGTGCTTCAATTGCGACTTGTTTTTTATTGGTTACTCCTGCGTTTATTGATCGGTTTACTTGGCACCTTGCGCTTGCGGGCCATTGGCTGATTCTTGCCGGAATCAATTTGTACTTCAGTCCAAATTCAGCGTTTTGGAAATGGTTCATCCTCGCATGTGGATCTGCTCTCATTCAACCGTATTTATCGTTGTTAGTGCTGGCAATTTATTTCGCGTCCTCGGTGTCTAGAATGTTTATGAAGCAAACAACCAAATCGGTGGAGTTAAAACACTTATTAGTAATTCTCGGTGGCTTTCTATTCTGCGCGTATCAAACAGGGATGTTCGTGTTTGGGGTGTCAAATGCTTCAGCTGCAGGCTTTGGCACATATTCAGCAAATGTGCTTTCATTTGTTGACCCCGGATATCCGTGGTATTCGCGCGAACTTTGGTCTCGTGTCATTCCGGATCAGTGGCAATCTAGCGGTCAATATGAAGGATTCGCTTTTTTAGGATCAGGCATAATTCTTTTGTCGATTATCTTGCTGCCTGTTTATTTTAAAAAAGTAAGAGTTCGATACGCACTTATTCTTGGTCTGATAATTATTGTGTTATCACGTATATTGTCGACTAATGGAGATGCGGTCCAACGCCAACTTGTAACCATATTTGGTTTGCTCGCACTGTTAGTTGGACTGATGGGTTGGCCAAAACTGAAGGATCAACCGAAAACATTTGCTCCTTTATTCGGCGTTATTGCGGTTGTCACCATGTTTTCTTTTTCAAATCAAGTATTTGTGGGAAATCACGAATTATTTAATCTTGAATTGCCAAATTTTGTTTTCAAATTGTTTTCAGTTTTTCGGACTTCAGGAAGATCAATCTGGGCAGCTATGTACCTCGTGACATTCGCTGTTCTCGTAGCGGTACTAAAAAGGTATCGAGGCGTTATCGCAATTCCGATTTTGCTATTCGCTTTGGTATTCCAAGTCGCTGAATCTGCACCTGCGATTGCGGTGACCCGCAATTCGTACCAAAGAGCTGGCCCAGATTTGCCATTCGAATCAGAGACATGGAAAGCCATAGGTAATCGGTATAAGCACATCTATGTCGTCCACCCAATAGATACGCCCAGATTGTTTGCATTTCCGTTGGATCCCGGTGTCAACGAAGGATTTCTTTGGAGAGACTTGGGTGTGTTTGCGATAGCTCACCAGATGACGCTTAACGCATTCTATTTTTCTCGCGAGCCGATGCATGCGGCTCAACTAGCAGTCAAGCAGTCTGAGTCGTTGGTGGTTAATGAAAAATATCAAGTTGATACCCTGTATGTTTTTGTAAGTCCTGATGCGTGGGAATACGCAAAGGCACACCATCGCCCAACTGACTTTGTTGGGGTAGTTAACGGTTATCCGATCTTGGCACCCAAAATGGTTACGGGTTAAATTTTGAAATTTAGCGTTATGGAATGAGCAACACTACTGGTCGCATGGAATCTTCGATAACTAGGCGCGTCCTAGTATGTGTCGCATTACTAATCTATCCAACATGGTTTATGGGCCCTGCGCTATTACCTTGGGGTCACGTATTGTTTCAACAAAGCACACGACAAGATACATCGGGTACCGCATTCGCTGCCCAAATGCTGAAACAGATGAGATTACCGTGGTCAAAAAACATGTTATCCAATGCACCGTATGGAACTAATTTTTGGTCCTTGCCAGACATTAATCATGGAATCCACAATATTTATTTTTGGCTTCTGACACGGTGGACCTCCGCAGAGTTCACTGTCTCATCGTTTATTTGGATCGGTTGGTGTTTGAGTGGCGTGGCGGCATATTTACTAGCTAGGCGCCTCGGAAGTAATCGATTTGGAGCATTATTTGCAGGAATTATTTGCGAGATGTTGCCCTGGATGCGCGAAAAAGCGATGACTCACGTATCTTACGTATATTTTTGTATTCCTTTATTTGCTGCCTTGCTTACTCTTGATTTTGTCAAGCAACCTAACAAAAAGAATCTTGCTAAATTGTTATGTTTTCAATTTCTTCTTATATTTTTTGATCTGTATTGGTTCTTTTTTGTCGCATTAGAGATATTCATTTTGCTATCTCTGAGTATTTCATCACTCAAAACGAAATATACAATCGTAAAAAATAAATACAAGTGGATTATTTTTTTTTCAAGCATTTTTACACTTGTAGTTTTTGTGTTAGGGGTTATTCTAGTTCGAGTATTGATGTCAGAGTATTTCCCGGCTTATAGAAACTTGGATATTTCATCATTGACATTCATTGATCAATTCAACGGGACTCTAGGAGACTATGTACGACCACCACCGTGGCATCTTGTTTCCTCGTGGCAGTTTCAATTTTCTGGGAGTCTAGAGGACCATATTAATTATGTAGGTCTGACTGTGCTCGTACTTGCTGTTGCCTCGATATTTTCTGGTATAAGAAAGGAAAATTCTCAAAAAGAGATTCTAAAAGTTGGTGTTGTTGTTGCTCTATTTGTCCTCCTGACAATTCGTAGCTCTGTTTTGATTTTGGATTTTAAAATTAACAACCCTCTGACTTTTATTCGATTCTTGATGCCTGGAGTGCGAGTGTTCTCACGTGCTGGGATCGTTGCGGAGGCGCTGCTAGCAGTTCTGTCTGGAATCACAGTTTCGAGATTGATTCAAAATCGAAAAAATTTGTTCAATAGACTAATCATTTTTGTTGTCTTGCTATTTCTCGCGATTGTTGACTTGAATCCGATTCGTGGAAGGGAGTTTACAGATGCATTTTCAGAATTTAAAGTGTTACGGTCAGCGTTGGACTCGGGTAGTGCATATTTTCAAATTTCCGCGATTACAGATCGTTTTGACGGCATACCAGCGAATGCACTTCAAGCTCCGATGTGGGGCGACCCACGAGATTTAGGCTTAAAAACGGAATTGATAGCCAGCAGTCAGATGGGTTCCAATAATTTTGCGAGATGTTTGACAAATCGTGGTTTGACTCATCTCGTCGTATTACGAGATTCGAGCGGAGAAAACAAGTGGCGACAGAAATGGGGCAATTTACCGTCAGTCGAAATCGATTTAGCTGAGCCCGTTTACAAACTCGTGGCTTCAACTAATGGGAATCAGATTTACGATTTGTATAAAGTAGCGCAATTTAGAGATAAAAGCTCATGCGAAACACCTCCGCTACTGAGTTTCGAGTGGTCCGGTGTTCGACCAACTCTTTTGCCTACATGGTCGATAGATAAATTGGTCTATGAAGATGGACCGGATGTTGGCTGGGTGTTCGGCAATGAGTCTCCATCAATTCGAATTAAGAGTAATTATGACGGTATTTATGATCTGAGTCTCTCGCTTGTGCCAGCTTTTGGACAATACGCAAGTACCCAGATTGTGGTCTTTCAAGTCAACGGTGTCGGAAAATCGGTTGTTTTGAACCCAGGTTCCGAAACTACCGTGACGCTCCAAGTTTCTTCCAATGACCTGGTATCTTTTCGTTCGATTATGCCCTGTATCACACCATCAAGGGTAATAGTAAACAACACGGACACGAGATCACTATGTTTTGGAATCACTAAAATTCATTACAATATTGGGAAATGAAGCAAAAATTTGTTCCAAAAGTTAGGTTGTGGCTTTGTTTGGCTTTGGCATTTATTTGTCAGCCAATAGTCAGAGGCCCAATCGATCGGCCTAGTCCAGAAATTACCATTAATGGAATTCCATTTCTGTTGGCCGCTAATAATCAAGTTGCTTGGTTCGAGACAATCAAACTTGCTAGTAATTTGGCGAGTGATCGTGGTCATATCGAAATCCAATTAGAGTTGTATTCTCCGTATGGCATATATTCGGTTGATCGACTAGTTGAAGTTGATAATGGATATTCCAAGATCGCGTTGAAGGTAAAAGGAAAGCAGGCTACTCCACTTACGCTGAATTTTTTGATGGGTGACACTTTCATAATCACTTCCTTAACCCCGTGTATTACCCCAGCGATAGTGGATAAATCATCATCTGATTTGCGGTTACTTTGCGTAGGAGTGAAATTGATAGGAATTGATTTAAATGCTCTTGATACTTGGTTAGACAGGTAGCTCCATGCGTAGTCGAGTTCATGAATTTATAATTCAACTCTTGAAAACTTTAAGAAATCCATTCTTACTTCTGTTTGCTTTTAGCACTTTTTATGTTTGGTTGCTAACGCATGTCTCATTTGGCCAAGCTGAGGACCCTGTATTCCATGACGGATTCTTAATTTTCAGAAATTTTTTTAAATCGCCGCCTGGTATGAATTCTCTCGCTCAGCTGAAATGGAATTCCATTCCATATGGATTCTTTGGATTCCTAACTACGATAGTGTCGGTCGATACGGTATTTCAATATCGTGTTCAACTTCTTTTGCACGTGTTTATAATCTTGATTGCAATTTATGTTGCAATTAGGCAGGTTGCCCGTCCATCTATATCATTAATTACGACGCTCGCAGTATTTCCGACACAGGCGATTAACGAGCAGCTTATTTACTCGATTGGACCTTCGCAGTTAGTTTTGGTTGCCTTTGCCATTTGGTCGTGTAACCAAGCGATTCATGTAGGTTTAAAAAAGTTTGTTTTCATATCGATTGCTGTTTTGGCATTCTCCTTACCACTCGTAAGCAACGTTCCACAACTTTCAGCTACCTATTTCTGTGTCGGGACGTTATTTGTATTAAGAATTATTTTTGTCAGAGATAAGAAAACTCTGTACTTGAGCAGGTTTGCGACTTTTGCTGGTTTGACAGCTGTTTTCTATTGTTATCCATTAATTATAATGCTCAAAAGTTTTTTTACGTATTTCGTTCTCTCTTCATTCAGTGTTGATGATCGTTTTGGAAATCAAAATATAATCACCGTAATCCAAGGTCATGGTAAGTGGTCCATAGATGATCGTAATTGGTTAGTTGACAAATACATTCAGTTCTTATCTCCCGAACGGCAAATGATGCGCATGTTTTTTGCTGGTTGTGTATTTCTTGTTATTTATGTTCGCATGTTTAGATCATTTAGAAATGCAAAACTGGCGTCTTTGTACCAACTGATCTTGACCGTGCCATTAATGGCCTATTTTTTAGATGCAGTCTTTCGGGATCTCTCTTTAAAGTCGCTATTAGTACTGTCATTGATTTTTGTCGCAGGGATTGAAATTTTAGCGCCAAAAGTGAGTTGGCGCCCAGAACAATTGATTGACACGTTAGCCAGGATTACAAGCAGGTTCGTACCACGGGACGATCTTTTTTTAGTCATTGCGAGTGCGGCAGTTATTTTCCTAGTTTTGGCAACTATGGGGAACTGGGATTTCTTTTGGAACTTGCGCAATGAAGTTTCGCTTCTGACTATGTTCAGAGAACCGTGGGCCAAGTTTTCAATGCCCAGTATATTATTGATTTACTTATGTGGTGCGAATTTGTATGAACACATCTCTTCTTCGTGGTTTAAATCTCGAGAAAAGATTGAAAAAAGAATGTTCCTCTTCGCCATTTTTGGAGTGGCTTATCTGCTTGTTCCAGTTCTTCTTCCCGGCGAGGTATACCAAGTGACCGATCACGGAAAAGTCGCAATTTCTCGTCCAACAATAAGTGACTGGCGTATCGCCCAGCTTGATGTAATTAGTTTGGAAAAAAGTATAGGATCTGATGCAAATATCTGTATACAATCTGCTAAGGGCGCAAGCCCTCCAACCTATTTACTTTGGTCTCGATTTTACAATAACCAAATAATAATGGATCCTGCCGACAACGAATTGATAAAAGAACGATGTAATGAAGATAAAATCTTTATGATACTAGTTCTAATGGATTGGCATGGTGATGTTTCGTCCACATCATTCGATAAACATTGTTTGGATTTCATTTACAAAACATTTTTAGTGTTCAAACCTAGTTGCAGTTTAATCAATAATTCAGACTACCAGATATTGAGTATCGGGTAGAAGTATGTTTGAAGATCGCTGTAATTCTGTCGCAGCAATTGCTGCCGATATTTCTATTGTTATTCCCGTTCATTGCGAGGAAGAGAACATCCCCGTGCTATACCAGCGCCTCGAGCGGGTTGCCGCCTCACTTTCGGACATCCGTCTGGAATATATTTTTGTGAACGATGGCAGCCGCGACAATTCAATTTCTGTTTTAAGACAACTCGCTCGCGCCGATAGCAAGGTCAAGGTAATCGATTTTTCCAGAAATTTTGGCAAAGAAGTGGCGTTGACCGCGGGCTGCCAAGCCGCTCGTACAGAGGCCGTAATCTGCATGGACGCCGACTTGCAGCACCCGCCTGAATTGATTCCCCGATTAATTGATGAATGGCGCAGAGGAGCGGAAGTCGTCGCGACGATCCGCACGGGCATGGACGATCAGCCATTGATGCGCCGCCTAGGGTCCCAAGTGTTTTATTGGCTGATGAGAAAAATGTCCAATTTGGATATGATTTCCCAGACCACGGACTTCCGCCTATTGGATAAAAAAGTGCTTGAAGCGTTGCGAACGATTACTGAGCACGAACGAATCTTCCGCGGTGTTATTGACTGGATGGGGTTCAAAAAGGTTTATGTCGAATTCCACGCTGTCGCACGTAAAGAAGGGGCGCCCGCCTATTCTTACGCGAAGTTGTGGCGCCTCGCCGTTAGCAGCATCACCGCGTTTTCCATGTGGCCGCTGCGCACTACCGGTTACTTGGGTGTACTCATCACCACGTCGAGCGGCTTGCTGCTGGCATGGATGCTTGGCAACTACGCCTTTGTGGATTCAAAATTCTATACGCCGCTTGCCATCGTCGTGGTGATAAACACTTTTCTTATAGGCATCGTGCTTATGGCGATCGGCCTGGTGGCGCTGTATGTCGGCACCATCCACACCGAAGTGGTCAATCGGCCGCTTTATATCGTGAGAGAGTGGCTGAATTTTGAAGAGAAAACCAACCGCCAGTGAGCGTGGCCGTGCGAAATACCGGCTCGGGGCTTCGCCACCGCGTGGCGGGGTTGTTTTACGGCAAGCTCGCTCGCGCTAGCGCCTGGCTGTTTGTAGGCGGCATCGCCGGCGGCGTCCTGGGCTACGTGTTCCAGGTGCTTATGGGGCGCATGCTCAGCACCCAGGAATACGGCCTCTTTAGCGCCATGATGGCGCTCATCATCGTGCTCGCCGCGCCGCTCGGCACTTTGCTGATGGTGATTTCGCGCAAAATATCCGAATACCGCGCCAGGCAGGATGTGGGCAGCATTGCCCACTTCTATTATTCGATTAATATCCGCGCATCTGTCGTCGGAGCGCTTATTTTTGGCGTATATCTGCTCTTTGCGCCGCAAATTCAGTCCTATCTAAAAGCGCCCAGCGTCATTCCCGTGTATCTGCTCGGCGCGCTGCTGTTTTTGAGTATTCCTCCTGCCATCAATAATGCCTTCCTGCAAGGGCTGCAGCGCTTTATTTGGCTTTCTGCGAGCGGTTCGTTTGGCACTCTGCTCAAGATCATCTTTGCGACTGTGCTTGTCTGGTTGGGTTACGGTTTAGAGGGCGCGCTTGGTGGCACAATCCTGGCCGTCATCGCGGGCTGGCTCATCACTTATGGCGCACTACATCGCCCTTTGGCGGCAGGGCGGGGCAAGCCATTTCAGGCGGCGCACTTATCTATTAAACCTGCGCTGTCGGTGTTGGCTGCCAATGTCGCCTTCGCGGCCATGACTCAGCTCGACATAGTGCTGGTGAACTACTACTTCCCCGCGCACGAAGCCGGGCTGTATGCGGCGGCGTCGATCTTGGGCAAAGCAGTAATGTACTTGCCAGGCGGCATCGCCGCGGCGCTGTTTCCCATGGTGGCGGAAAATCAAGCGCTTAGCCAGAGTAGTGCGCATTTGATGCTTCAGGCGGTAGGGTTTACCGCTTTGCTAAGCGGTGTCGGAGCGGTTTTCTATTTTCTGTTTGGCGAGAGAATAATCGTATTGTTATACGGCGAGAATTATCGTGGCGCCGGGGACGTACTGAAATTTTATGGTTTTGCAATTTTTCCCATGGCTTTAGTCATGGTGGCTGAATACTTCCTAATTGCTCAGGGGCGCGTGCTCTTTGCTTATCTATTTGTTTTTACTGCACCGTTGCAGTTGACTGCGTTTTATTTTTATCATGATTCATTGCAAACGGTTGTTGCCGTGATGGGGGCGAGCGGGTTATTGCTCGTACTATTTGGTTATGGGTTATTATGGCGTGAATTTAAATTAACAAGGGCGTCAGGACGTAGGTGATGAAAAGTAAAAAAGTACTAGTCAGCGGCGGCGCCGGTTTTATCGGTTCTCATCTTTGCCGGCGATTGCTGGAAGAAGGCCACGACGTGCTTTGTATAGATAATTTATATACTGGAACAAAGGCTAATATCCTTGAGCTTTTCGACAATAAGCACTTTGAGTTCATGCGCCATGATGTCACTTTCCCGCTCTATGTCGAGATGGATCAGATTTATAATCTGGCATGCCCTGCGTCGCCGATTCATTATCAGTTTGATCCGGTGCAAACTACCAAAACCTCGGTGCATGGCGCTATCAATATGCTCGGCCTCGCCAAACGCACCAAGGCGCGCATTTTGCAGGCCTCTACCAGTGAAGTATATGGTGATCCTGAAATGCACCCTCAGGCCGAAGCCTATTGGGGGCGGGTCAATCCGATTGGCCCCCGCGCCTGCTACGACGAAGGCAAGCGTTGCGCAGAGACTTTGTTTTTTGACTACTATCGGCAACACCAACTCGAAATTCGAGTGGTGAGAATTTTCAATACCTACGGCCCCAATATGCACCCAAACGATGGTCGCGTGGTTTCCAACTTCATCGTCCAAGCCCTACAGAATCATGACATTACAATTTATGGTGACGGCATGCAGACACGGAGCTTTCAGTACGTTGACGACCTCATCGAAGGCATGATTTGCATGATGAATAACGAGGAAGGTTTTATCGGCCCAGTCAATATCGGCAACCCAGATGAATTCACCATCAAGGAACTGGCTGAGAAAGTTCTAGCCTTAATACCGGAAAGCAAAAGTCAGATCGTATATAGATTGCTACCCCAAGATGATCCAAGGCAACGTCAGCCAGATATTTCGCTAGCAAAAGAAAAACTTGGTTGGGCGCCAACAATCAAGCTCGAAGAGGGACTTGTAAAGACGATTGGATATTTCCGCACCGTCGTCGGGCTTAATGTTTAAATTTTTAGGAGTTTATTTGTGAAAATCAGTATCATTGGAACTGGCTACGTCGGTTTTGTAGCTGGCGCATGCCTGGCAGAGGTCGGCAACGATGTGCTGTGCCTCGATGTCGATATCAAGAAGATCGACATCCTCAAGCAGGGCGGGATTCCAATCTACGAGCCCGGCCTAGAGGACCTAGTCAAACGCAATGTGGCGGCGGGAAAGTTGCGTTTCACCGCCGACGAAGTCGAAAGCGCCTGCCACGGCGAGATTCAATTCATCGCAGTTGGCACTCCGCCTGACGAGGACGGCTCGGCCGACCTGCAATATGTAATGGCGGCAGCCCGTGCTATCGGACAGAACATGCAGGAGTACAAGGTGATCGTGGACAAGTCCACGGTGCCGGTGGGGACTGCCGCCAAGGTACGCGTGGCGATTCAGGAAGAATTGACCAAGCGCAATGCCCAGATCGAGTTCAGCGTTACTTCGAATCCAGAGTTTTTGAAAGAGGGCGCAGCGGTAGACGATTTCATGCGCCCCGACCGGATCGTGTTGGGTGCCGACGACGAGCGCGCGGTGCAACTAATGCGCACGCTCTACGCGCCCTTCAACCGCAATCACGACCGCCTTATCGTAATGGACACAAAGTCCGCAGAACTCACTAAGTACGCTGCCAATGCCATGCTCGCCATGCGCATTTCCTTCATGAACGAGCTGGCTCTGCTGGCCGAAAAAATGGGCGCCGACATCGAGCACGTGCGCAACGGGATCGGTTCCGACTCCCGCATCGGCTACCACTTCCTCTATGCTGGCTGCGGCTACGGTGGCTCCTGTTTCCCTAAGGACCTGCAGGCGTTGCAGCGCTCCGCCAAGGAACACGGTAGTGACCTGAAACTCCTTCACGCCGTAGAAGTGGTCAACGACCGCCAGAAGAAAGTGCTACTCGACAAGATCACCGCCAAGTTCGGCAACGACCTCTCAGGCAGGAATTTCGCCCTGTGGGGGCTCGCTTTCAAGCCCAACACCGACGACATGCGCGATGCACCCAGCCGTGTTCTGATCGAAGGCCTGTGGGCACACGGCGCCACCGTGACCGCCTACGATCCGGTGGCGATGCATGAAACCACGCGCATTTTCGGCGACGATACCCGCCTGAAACTGGCGGATTCACCGATGGCGACGCTGCAAGGGGCCGATGCCCTGGTCATCGTCACTGAGTGGAAAATGTTCCGAGCCCCGGATTTCGCCGCGATCAAAGCCAAGCTTAAGAATCCCATCATCTTTGATGGGCGCAACCTTTACGATCCAGACGAGGTGAGAGCCCAAGGGCTGGAATATTTCCCGATAGGAAGAAAATGAATACTTACAAAGTAATTGCAGTTGATCACTTAACGGAGAGCACTTTTCGGCTACGCGCCGAGCGCCCCAATGTGCCGATCAAGGCGGGGCAATGCTTCAACGTAGGGGTTCCCGGTGCAGGGGTCAATCGTGAATATTCTATGTACTCTTCGGCGGACGCACCTTATCTCGATTTTCTCGTCAAAGAAGTCGAAGGCGGGTTCGTCAGCCCCGCCTTAAAAAGTTTGCAGCCCGGTGACCTAGTCGAAATCGATGGCCCCTACGGCGAGTTTTGTCTTAACCCACCCGTCAATTCTGACCAGCACTACCTGTTTCTCGCGACAGGAACTGGCATTGCTCCGTTCCATTCATTCGTGGAGACATTGCCGAATTTGAACTACATGGTATTGCACGGCATCCGTGAACCGCATGAGCAATATCACGAAAACGATTATGCACAGGGACGATACATTCCCTGTATTTCAAAGAATGTCGCAGCGCAGCCATCCTTCCGGCTAACCGAATACCTAATCAGGCACCCCGCCGACCCAGGCTCTATCGTCTATCTTTGTGGCAATAGGGATATGATTGTAGACGCATTCGAAATTTTGAGAGAGCAAGGCGTGCCGGGGGACAACCTCTTTACTGAAGTATTTTTTTAAGGAGAAAACTATGAAGATCGCCATTTCATATCCGCCAATTGTCAACCAGTATGGACAAAAGGCGATGGTTTCCCAGAACCGCAATGTTCAATTTTTCAAAACTCCCACCTACCTCCTTCCCGTGACCCACTCTCAGGCAGCGACCTGGCTCAAGCAGTTGGGGCATGACGTAAATTGGGACGATGGCAACTCGCAGCTCAAGACCTACGAGCAATGGCTCAAAGACTTGGTGGCGTGGAAACCAGAAATCGTAGTTTTTGAGAGCACTACTCCAGTCATGAAGTTTTATTGGCGGACAATTAACCGGCTCAAAGAGTTGTTGCCAGACACAATAGTCATCATGACCGGCTACCACTCGATGCGAAGGCCCGAGGAGACTATGCAGCAGAGTGCAACAGACATTGTCCTGCGTAGCAATCATGTGGATTTCGTAATGTCACGGTTGGTTCCTTATATCGTTAGCAACTCGAACTGGCGCCTGACATGTTCGTTGGAAGGGCTCAGCATTCGGATCACGGGTAATGAGTTGCGTTCAACGGGTAACTTCCGTCAAGTCGAGCCCCTTGATAATTCCCCGCTCGTAGACCGCGATCTCGTGCAATGGCAAAATTATGCCTACGAGAATGGTAATTATCTTCAAACGCCTGGAACCTATGCAACGAGCGTCATCCGCGACTGTATGTTCGGCAAGTGCACTTTTTGTCGGTACAACGGCCCCGACTTGACATTTTCTGTGATGACGGTAAAGCGCAGCCTTGACGAATATGAAACGTTAATTAACAAATATGGCGTCAAGGAAATCTTCGACGACTCGGGTGTCTGGTTCCGCGGCAAGGAAGCGCGTGAATTCGCGCAAGGTATTATTGATCGCGGCCTGCACAAGAGAGGCTGTTACTTCGGAATCAATACTCGCTTCGAGTACCTGGACGAAGAAACTATAAAGCTTATGGCGAAGGCTAATTTTCGTTTTGTCTTGATCGGCTACGAATCGGGCGACGAGGAAACACTGCAACGCTTGAACAAAGGCTATCAATTGCAGCACGTGGAGAGTTGTCTCAAGTGGATGACCAAATATGGCCTACATCCGCACCTGACGATCATGGTCGGGTACTACTGGGAAACTCAGGAGCAACTCGACAAGACGGTGTCGGAAGTGAAGCGTCTGATGCTGAGCGGGCTAGCGCGGACTCTGCAGGTCACCCTCTGCACACCGCTTGATTACACGCCCTACCACGAAGAGTGCATTCGTGAAGGAGTACTGCTGACCGACGATTACGACGATTTCGATATGAGCAAGCTGATCGTTAAAACGCCGATTCCGCACGACCGCTATTACGAAGCAGTGCGCGAGATGTATTCCGTTGCTTTCCACCCCCTGTTCATCCTGCGGCAACTACGCTTCATGCTGACTTTCCGCAAGCGCAACTTGCAATTTCTTTTCACATACGGTTTTCGTGCCATCCGTCGTGTCAGGCAGCACATCTTCAATCTGACGCGCCACGAGGGAAACCCGGCACCCAAAATAGTCATAGAGCCAGTTTCGGGCGCAGAGCTCGTGTCGAGCAAGTAGAGGACGACACGTGCTGCACTTAGGCTCTTTGTGGATCGCGCATGCCAGTTTTTGTGGCAAATGAATCCGCGATTCAGCATCATTATCCCAGTCAAGGCGATTAACGATTACGTTCGGGAAACCGTTCCTTATATTCAGAACCTGTCCAGCCAGAATTGGGAGTTGATTGTCCTACCCAACGATGTGGATCTCGACGAATGGCACGATACGCGCATTCAAGTTATTCCATCTGGAAGAGTTGGGCCGGCGGCGAAGCGAGACATGGGCGCGGAGATAGCACGTGGCGAAATCCTCGTGTTTCTCGATGATGATTCATATCCCGAACCGAATCTCATCACTATCGCGGAGCATTATTTCACAGACAATAATGTCGTTGCTTTAGGCGGGCCTGCGATGACGCCACCACACGATACTTTTTGGCAAAGGGTTTCAGGCGCTGTATTTCTGAGTAAATTTTCTGGCAGCGCACCAGAGCGCTACGTTCCTGTTGGGGAAGTAAGGGAAATTCAGGACTGGCCATCGGTGAACATGATGGTACGTAAGACCGATTTTCTAGAAATTGGGGGGTTCGATTCCCCTTATTGGCCAGGAGAAGACACCAAGCTTTGCTTGGACTTGGTCAAGAAAACGGGAAAGAAGATTCTCTACATACCAGAAATGGTGGTGTGGCATCATCGCCGCGCAGGTTTGATAGCACATCTAAGGCAGATCGGGGGCTATGGTTTGCATCGCGGCTACTTCGCAAAGAAGCATCCCGAGACATCACGCAAAATCACCTATTTTATTCCAAGCGCGTTTCTGTTTTTTGTCGCCGTGTCCTTGGTCTTTACGTGGTTGCCTGAGCCCATGCAGGTCATAATTTTGGTCGGCTGGGGTCTTTATGGAGTCGCATTGCTGTTCGCTTTCAAGGATATTTTCAGGTACGAAACCGCGAGAGTGGCGATGGTTGCAATCCTCTATACATTTCTTACCCACATCTATTATGGAATGAGATTCATGCAGGGTCTGCTAACCCAAAACTTGGTAAGCAGGCTTCGTTAGTTATGAATAGCTCCCCACTCGTATCTATCGTTGTCACGACCAAGAACGAGGAAAAGAACATCCAGACCTGTCTCGAAAGCATTCAAGGACAGACATACCAGAATATCGAAATCATAGTTGTCGACAACTTTTCGGCTGATCGCACCCAGGAGATCGCTCGGCAATACACCGGTAAAGTGTTCTCAAAAGGTCCTGAGCGCTCTGCCCAACGTAATTACGGCATGATTGACATAGCGCAAGGCGAATATGTCATGTTCGTCGATGCAGATATGATTCTTTCCCCAGGGTTAATCGGGGCTTGTGTGCGGCGTATGCAGGCAGGGGATTGCCTGGCGCTGCACATTCACGAAATCGTGCTCGGTGTAAGTTTTTTCAGCAAAGTACGAAGGTTTGAGCGCACGTTCTACGATGGCACGGCGGTCGATGGCGCCCGTTTTTTCCTAAAGCGTGCTTTTGTGCAAGTGGGCGGATTTGACGTCGAGCTGTTTAATGAAGGTAGTGGTGAGGATTGGGACATTGACAAACTCATTAAGCGCATTGGAGCCATCATGTTGCTCGATGAAAGCTTGGTAGACGATCAGCCGTGGGGGCCGGATCTGTTTGGGTTCATCGACTCCCGTGGGGTCACGCCAAGCCGACGAAAACCGACTATCTATCACAATGAGACAGATTTTGTGCTTTCCAATTACCTGAAGAAAAAATCCTACTATGCCAAAGGTTTCGACGGCTACATCGCCAAGTGGGGCCAGAGTGACCCCGACATCCGCAAGCAATTCGGGTTGTGGTATCGCTATTTTGGCGTTTTTCTGGAAAACGGCAAGTGGTCGAAACTATTTGCGCACCCGTTGTTAAGCATGGGGATGTATTCGCTTCGCTTCCTAGTGGGTGCGGTTTACATCCTTCGTAAGCAGAAGGTATGAGCGTACCTTTGCTAGTTCTCATAGGGTTATATGACTAATTCAAATCCCAAAATGACATCAGCCTCGTTATTTGTTCTAAACTCGTTCTACATCGACTATGAATAAAACGGCACTCATCACAGGATCAAGTGGCCTTATTGGATCGGAAGCCGCTCGGTTTTTAGCAGGTCAAGGCTACCGAATTGTGGGCATTGATAATGACATGCGAGCGTATTTTTTTGGAGCACAAGCAAGCACGACCTGGAATCGTGAGGCACTCGAAAAACAACTTGGTAACTCGTATACCCATTATGCAGTTGATATCCGCGACACGGAGGTGATCGAACGTATTTTTGAGCAGCATTCTTTTGATATCATAATCCATACGGCTGCACAACCGTCCCATGATTGGGCGGCTACGGAACCATTTACTGATTTTAGCGTCAATGCCACAGGCACGCTCGTAATGCTCGAACAGTACCGCCGTCACTCTCCGTCAGCGACTTTCATTTTTACATCGACCAACAAAGTCTACGGTGACCTGCCGAATAAGCTGCCACTTACCGAACTAGAGACGCGGTACGAGCTCCAAGAAGACCACCCATTTTACAGAGGCATAGACGAGTCAATGTCAATTGACCAATCCACGCATAGCATTTTTGGCGCATCGAAGGTTGCGGCTGATGTCATGGTGCAAGAGTATGGACGCTACTTTGGTCTTCACACTGGAGTTTTCCGGGGTGGTTGCCTTACGGGACCTTCTCACAGTGGTACACAGCTTCATGGTTTTTTGGCGTATCTCATTAAATGCATTTCAACTGGGACGCCATACACTATTTTCGGCTACGAGGGTAAGCAAGTTCGCGACAACATTCATAGTTTTGATTTAGTTAATATGTTTTGGCACTACCATCAGGCGCCCCGTTGTGGGGAGGTATACAACGCGGGTGGTGCGCGGAACTCAAATATTTCGATGATTGAGGCGATCACCATAGCTGAAGAAATCCTCGGTAAGAAAGCAGTATATACGTACTCTGAGACCGCTCGCATTGGAGACCATAAGTGGTATATCTCTGATGTCAGTAAATTCCGATTGCACTATCCAGCCTGGAATTTCACCTATGGCATTCATCAGATTATTGAGGAGATCTGCCGTCATGGACGTTTCCAATAAAGAGTTGGTTCACCTGTGTACGATGATATAGTTGCACATAACTTCACGACAGACAGATCCAACGCACTGTGGTTGACCGACATTACCGAGCATCAAACCGATCAAGGGAAACGTTATGTTTGTGCGATCAAAGATGTCTACTCCAATCGGATTGTCGGCTACTCCATCGATTCTCGAATGAAAAGATCCCTTGCTGCGGTCCGTAACGCGATCACTCCCAAAGCATTCGTCAGAACATTAGAAAACAACGGGCTCATCGGCTCGATGGGACGGGTTGGCGCATGCGGTGATAACGGGGCAACGGAATCGTTCTTCATCGTTACTACAAAAAATGTTATCGATCGATAACTGTGGACAACTAGAGAGGAACTACGTCTAGCGATCGTCACCTTGATCGAGAGAACGTATCACCGTCGCCGCCGACAACGCCGACTCGGTTGCCGAAACCCGTTGCTAACCCCAATCGAATATGAAACAATAGAAATGGATTTTGAAGGCGCATGAAAACTGCAAACCACCGAGTCAACCAAACCGACAGCGGACCCAAGATCATCATTGCTACACACGAGCTGGTTTATGGTGCTCCTCAAGCACTGCGAGAGTATCTTGAGTGTGAAATAGCGGGGCAAGTGATCTTCATCGCCCATCTTTATCAGGATGATGTGGGGGGGTCGTACATTGAGGTGGGCAACGTCGGTGGTCCAGCCATGCGTATCAAATCCGCACCCGAACGGCCTACCTTTATCTTGGCGTATTTCACGCAAGTATGGCGATCGTTTGCGTGGGCATGGCGATACGGTGGACGTGCCGATCTCTTTGTAGGCGTGGATCCTCTTAATGCATTCGCCGGTATTCTTCTGCGTGTAATTGGTCGCACCCGGAGGGTTGTGTACTACACGATCGACTTTACCCCTGAAAGATTCCCCTCATTCCTTTTGAATAGGATCTATCACGCCCTCGATCAATGGTGTGTAAAACACAGTGATGAAACTTGGAACGTCTCACCACGGATCATAGAAGGACGCGAGACAATGCACGGTGTCTCACTGAAGCTCCGTAGTCGGCAGTACGTTGTTCCGATCGGGGTGTGGTACGACCGCGTGCATCGTCTTCCGTATAACCAAGTCAAGAGGCATCAGTTGTTTTTTCTTGGACACCTCCTTGAGAAGCAAGGTGTCCATCTCGTTCTTCAGGCGCTTCCTAAAATTGTCGCCGAAATCCCGGATTTTCATTTCCTCATAGTTGGGGGCGGTGAATATGAGCTAACTCTGCGAGCACTTGCGCATGAGTTGGGCATCGAGAAGTATGTTACGTTTGTTGGCTGGGTCAAGAGCCGTGCAAAACTCGATCAGTTGATGGCGTATAGCGCGATGGCAATCGCGCCATACGAGCATGCGAGCGCCAGTTTTACCGCCTACGCTGATCCGACAAAACTCAAAGACTACCTCTCCGGGGGTCTTCCGATTATCCTAACGGATGTTCCCTACAACGCTCGTGATCTTGAATCGGCTGGGTGTGCTCGCATCATTGATGCCACTAGTGACGCTATTGCTGACGCGGTCGTTCATCTGATGAGCAAGGATTCTCAGCTCTGCTCCATGCGAGAGTGTGCGCTCCAGTACATCATAAATTTTGATTGGTCACAGATTTTTGCTCCTAATCTAGCGCGTGTGCTGGCTCTCAAAAGCTGTCTCAAAAATGAGCCAAACGTTTCGTCATGAGGTTGGTGATGGCGATTTTAATCAATGTGTCGGAGCCGTGAGGATGAACCTCACATAGTTCTTGGCCAGTCTGCGAGAGCGACTGAGCCATGCGAACGTGCGCTCGGTAATTCAGCATTTTGGCAACAGGGCGAACTTTCCGTTATACTTTGATCCAGAAATACTGTGCAACATTACCGCTTATTCTTCGTCCACACTTGCTTCCCATTTCGGAGACAGATTCCATGACGCTAGATATTTTCCATTATGGGCAATACAAATATGACATTTTCCGAAAGCTCAAGATCTCATTTGTACGTGGGCGCAATATGTTGGATGTCGGGTGTGGTGACGGTACCGACGCAGAAATCTTTATTCGCGAGTTCGGTCTGGAGACAACGGCTATTGATGTTTATGAACATCCGCGCATTCGCACGATCAACGGTTTGGCGTTTCAGATTGTGAGCGTGCATGCTTTGCCCTTCCAGGATGGTTTATTTGATTACGTCTTTCTTCACGATGTGCTTCATCACGTCGATGAGTCGACACAGTCTCGGGAACGTCACCTAGCTGCGCTCCAGGAGGTGAGGCGCGTTACGAATCCGAGAGGCGGGACGATCGTGATCCTGGAGTCAAACCGCTACAACCCACTTTCTTATTTCCACATGGTGAAGATGCTTGGTCACGATCATTGGACCCAGTCGTATTTCTGTGACATTGTAAAAGAGGTCTTTCCGCAGGTTAAGTTTGATTGTTTTGAAGCACATGCCTATCCCTGGGGATATTCCTTCTGGCGCATTTATGAATTAGTCATGGAACGATTCCTCCCGCGAGCGCTTTTGTCATACAATGTTGGTACTGTTAACCACGATGCATCTTCTTGAGCTAATCTGCTGTCCTCGTTGTAATGGAGCTCTAAGGGATGAGTCCTCTCATCTCAGTTGTGATGCCTGTGTCACGAGATATCCTCTTCTCGGGGGGATTCCGATTTTCGTCGATCTTGCGACGCTTCCCAAGTATCTCCAGGGGCAGATAAAATATTTCGAGCACGAGGCGATTACTAGTACGGATGAATATATTGTCGAGCCATGGCAAAAGCGATATGTTGAACGTTTCCTCGAGAATATTCCGGCCATCGAGGGGGAAGTTATTGCAGACTGCGGCACGGGCTCTGCTTACATGGCAATTGAACTTGCACGGCGAGGGGGTACCGTCATAGCAACAGACCTTTCGCTCCGAAGTGTAATGAGGCTAAGGCGGATTGTTGCTCAACTCGGACTAACTGATCGTGTCGTTTGTGTCTGCTCAATGGTAGAGGAACTTCCATTCTGCTCTTCTAGTGTTGATATTCTTATTTCGAATGCTGTGCTTGAGCACCTGCAAAACGAGGAGGCTGCGATTGCCGAGATTAACCGGGTGTGTGTGCCTAAAGCAAGTTTAATGCTTACCCTACCACTTTCATATCGTTATGTCAATCCGTTTCTCATACCAATAAATTACGTCCACGATAAAAGAATCGGTCATCTTCGGCGATATGACGATGAAACGATACAGAGAAAGTTCAAGAATTGGACACTAGGGTGTACGTACTACACTGGCCATACAGCAAAAGTTGTAAAGACATTAATCAACATGTTGCATCCAGTCTTTGATGCGCAACAGATTGAGAACGATGATTCCAGCTTTGAGAACAAAAAATGGTTTGCAAGTAACATCATCTGCTTTTTATCCCGGATGCCCCATTGCTAAAATAGTTTGCCTATATCAAGCGGACAAAAGATTAAAAGCTAATGTATTGATTCCCGAGAATCTGTCCTAGGCCCCGGCACACCGGCCCTTGAAGTCCATAAAACCTCCAATCTAAGATCCCTAGCCCGACCAGGGTTGAACTTTCCGAGTGAGTTGCGCAAAACCATGAGGGTATTTCAACATGGTTCAATGTCTTCCGGCGTGGTTTCAACAAGAACGCGACCGAGAAAAGGAGCGTCGAGCCGGTAATAGCGAGGCCAAAGTGATATGTTTGCTGGGTCCAGAATTCTATGATTATCTCTACATCGAACGAGCCGTCGTCGTTCTGGTGGCAAACTTTCGGTTCAGAGCAAAGTTGCGCGGCGTCGATCAGTCAACTGTTCGCATATCCGTTGACTTCAATATGCCGATCCTCGGGCAGTGGATTTGAATACCATGTTTCTATTAGAGAACCGTCCGGCAAAATGTCGTTCTGGATTGCTCCGAGGAAACACTTCGAGATGAATTGTTCCCCGGTCTCCGAAGCCCATCCCGATTCGGCCAACCTCATTGCTTCAGATATTTCTGCCTGATACCGCTCATTGCCAGGTGCGACCACTACAAGGTAGTGGCTTGTAAATAAATGATAGGTACACTATTTTATGATTCTTGGCTGCTGAGAAGTGGCCGTGTTAATTGTGCAATGTGAAACTACACGGGAGTCTTGGTGGCTCTACACCTTGGACATGAGAATGGGGCGTAACTGAAACTGATCAAACGAGTGTCCAGATAACACTCTTAGAATCAGTCTGATTTCTCAGAGAACTTACTTCTCAGAACCGCAAGCAATTTGAGGATGGTCACTCGTGGCGTCCTGCGGAAACAGATTACGAAGAAAAGCAATAAATTGCAAAAGTTGTATTCTGATGGGAATTTACGAAGCACTTTGGGAAGGATCTGAAGTTCGGCCGACCCTACCTTGATGTTATGAAGCAACCCATGTTTGGTGCAGTGCCGGTTTATAGGTTTCCGGTCGTGGTGACCAGATCTTGTTGACGATACCAGTTGCTTTCTTGTTCGGCGG
>Ga0209702_10002554_pt1 | contig 31462 bp, 30 predicted proteins | sample FRY01_FD_187210 | JGI IMG/M metagenome (GOLD analysis project Ga0209702, IMG submission 187210) | Freshwater microbial communities from Lake Fryxell liftoff mats and glacier meltwater in Antarctica - FRY-01 (SPAdes) (version 2) | ecosystem: Environmental > Aquatic > Freshwater > Ice > Glacier...
GCATACACCATCAAGGCCACCATGATCAAAGGCGGTTTGGATCGCGGGTCGCAAGTGTTCCTCGGTGTAATGCATTCAGAGGTTAAACGCACGATCTTTAACTTTTCTTAACCACCTGAATAGTTACCCTTTTTTGTCGCTGACACTGAAGAGACGGCTACAAAGGAAGTGAGATACAAGACAGATAACCGAATTCTTCTCAGGTTTGAGCCTGCAACCGTCATGGCTTTGAATGCCTTTGAATTCGCCAAAGCGAACAATTTGCAAGCATCGCTAACTGCATCTGAAGTTGACGGCGGATATAATTTCTGTCGCGAACTAGCTAATATAGCCACGACACAACACAGTTTAACTGCCATCTATTATCCAAGTGCCAAACAAGCAATGGAAGGAACCCTCGCGTTTTGCCTAGCCATTCTTCCTTAAAAACACCAACTTGAAGACGGCAAACTCAAGCTATTCAGCGATCCTGCGTGTGGATCAACGACGTAGAAATCATATCCCGCGCTTCATTCTTCCTCACCAGCCACCTGTGCTTCCCCGCACTCGTTTTCTCCACTTCCTGCACCTCACGCAGCGTGAGCGTGAAATCATCGCCCAACTTCTTCAATAATCCCGCACGCATCGCATCCTCGCGAATGCTTTGCCATTGCGAGTCAGTTTGAAAGCGGCATTCCGCCACGCCTTCGCGTTCCTGGTAGAACTGCACGGCCAGTAGGCCATCGAATATGCGGTCATGCATGTTGATCGCGGTGAGCGAGATGCGGCGACCGGTGGCGCTGACGAGGAACTCGTAATCGCGGCCCACGACGGCTTCGACAACGGGCCAAATCTCGTTCCCCGCATTCGTCACTGCGCATTCGTCATTCGTCATTCGAGCATAGTCTCCCGTGCGATACCGAATCAGCGGCATGACATGATTGTGAAACGAGGTGCCGATGATCTCGCGGTTCCCTTCCGCATCCGGTTCACCGAACTCGACGAAGCCATAGGTGGGCCAAAAATGCAGGTGATTGGAGGCGCGTCCCTGCGCGGCGAGCACCACGCGTTCGCTGTGACCATACCAGTGCAACACCGGCACACCGAAAAACTGTTCCAAATACTGCTGTGACTCCGCTGTGAGTTTTTCAGAACCGCAGAGCAGCGAGGTGAGCTTGAAATCGAGCTTCAATGCCGTCTGCTCCAGTCCGCGTGCCAGGATCAGCGCCGCGCTGGGATATGCATGCAAATGCTGCGGTCGAAAGCGGTTCAATGCAGTCACATACTCCGGCAGCCGTTCCAGCGTGAGATGATACGACGACAGGATGAGCCAGTTCCGCGTCGCATCGAAATAGCTGATGCCGCCACCGGCCTTGTTTGATGTGACACCGCCACGAATCACCGCCACGCGGTCGCCGACGCGATACCCGCGCCGCGCCCACTGCGCCTCCAGGTAAGCCTGCTCTTTCGGACGGCTGACGCCTTTGTGCAGATAAAATCCCACCGGCACGCCGCTTGATCCCCCCGTGGTGATGTAGAGCCGCTGCTTCGCGGTGAACTCCGGGTTCACCAACTGCTCGCGCTGCAATATCAAATTCTGCTTCGTCAGCAGCGGGTAATCCGCCAGTTGCTCCAGCGCCTCGAATTTCGCCGGATCGACGCCACTCGCGGCAAACCGCTCCGCATAAAACGGCGCTTTCGCTGCCGCGATCAACGAGTCCCGCAACGCCGAGATCTGATACCGCTGGATCGTCTCCGCATCCCACGATTCCACCTCCCGTGCCTCGTTTTGAAATCGCGTGTAGGCCGAACCATAACGCAGAGACGGCGGAATCGCCCGATACGCACGCCCTGCCAGCGACTTCACCGGCTGCGGCGCTGCCTCGTAGAGCTTGAGCAGCGGATAAAGAGTGTCTTCGAGAGACATTGATTGAAGAACGTTTTCCTGCGCTCTTTCAGAGCGCGTGACTTGTTGCGGCGCATGAGCCAGGGTTTGCAACCCTGGGCTGGGTTCCTTCAGCCTTTCAGGCTGTGCCGCATGTTCAGCACGCGCAAGGCCGCCACGGCGGCACCGAAGCCGTTATCAATGTTCACCACGGTGAGGCCGCTGGCGCAGGAGTTGAGCATGGTGAGCAGGGCGGCGATGCCGTGGAGGTTGGCACCATAACCAACGCTGGTCGGCACGGCGATCACGGGGGCGGCGACGATTCCGCCGAGGACGCTGGGCAGAGCGCCTTCCATGCCGGCGATGGCGATGACGATGCTCGCAGCACGCAAATCATCGATTCGGGCCAGCAGACGATGCAGACCGGCCACGCCGACATCGGTGATGCGGTTGACGCGCGCTCCGGCGAATTCGAGGGTCTGCGCGGCTTCTTCGGCGATGGGCAGATCGGAGGTTCCGGCGCACACCACTGCCACAGGAGCTGATTGGAACGACCCGCTCATCTGCCCGATGCGATACAGCCGCGAGACACCGTCGTAGCTGCAGGTGGGGAAGCGTTGCAGCAGCAACGCAGCGACATCGGCGTTCACGCGTGTGGCGAGCGCACAACCATGCGCGGCGACGAGGGCGGTGAGGGCGTCGGTGGTTTGCGTGAGCGTTTTGCCTTCGGCAAACACGGCCTCAGGGAAGCCTTGACGGATGACTCGATGCGTGTCGGCGAGCACCTGGCCGACTTCGGCAAAGGGAAGGGTGCGCAGGCGTTCCAGCGCTTGATCAGGCGGCACTTTGCCTTCGCTGACCTGCGCGAGGAGTTCACGGAGCTTGGATTCGTTCATGTGGAGCGGGCGGAGAGCACTTCGTTCATGCTGCCGGAGCGCAGTCCGGCGAGATCGAGGGTGATGTAGGTGTAACCGACCGCACGCAGCGCGGCGGTGATGGACTCACGTTGTTGCAAGGCCAGCAGTAAATCGGCCTCGGGTACTTCCAATCGCGCGACATCGCCATGATGGCGCACCCGCAGCTCACGGAAGCCGAGATCAAACAGCGCGGCTTCGGCGCGTTCGATCTGCGAGAGCAGTTTCGGCGTCACGCTGGTGCCATACGGGACGCGGGAGGCGAGGCAGGCGGCAGCGGGCTTGTTCCAGTTTGGCAGGCCGAGGGTTTTGGCGGCGTCACGCACATTGGCTTTACTGAAGCCGAGATCATACAGCGGGCTGAGGATTTTCAACTCGCGAGCAGCGGCACGGCCGGGGCGCACATCGAGCGTGTCCTCGGCATTCATGCCATCGAGCACATGCGCGATGCCATTTTGCTCAGCAAAGTGGCGAAGGGCGCGATAGACGTGGTCTTTGCAGAAGTAGCAGCGGTTGGGCGCGTTCGCCTGATATTGCGGGTCGTCCGTTTCCTCGGTTGGCAGCAGTTCAAGACGGGCACCGAGCCGTTGGGCGAGTGTGATGGCCTCGTCCTTCTCGCTTTGCGGCAGACTGGGCGAGACGGCGAGTAAGGCGACGACATTTTCAGCACCGAGCGCATCCAGCGAAGCCTTTAGCACAAGCGTGCTGTCCACGCCGCCGGAATAGGCGACGGCGACGCGACCCAGGGGCTGGAGATGAGCGAGGAGCTTGGCAATCATGAGTGTGGCAACTCGCCCTTCTGCAATCGCGGCGCAAGGCTGCGGATGAGTGAGAGAATCATTTTCACAGTCTCTTCGTCGTTGCGCAGCCGCTCGCCGCTTTGCTGCGGGGTGAGGTTGTCGGTGACGCGGGCCATGACACTCGGATAAGCCCAGCGGTGGTTCACATTGCGCAACACGCTGTCGCGCAGGCTGATGAGCTGGCGCTCCAGATTGCTCGGCGTGCTGACATCATCGCCTACGAACCAATAAACATAATGCGCGCGCAGCGGCAGCTTGCTTCCATCATTGAGCAGCACCGCGCGCTCGATGGCGAGATCGCGTACGCGCAGCATCGCACCGGAGAGCAGTGTGACCTCGCGCACGGTTGATTTCGTGATCGTCCAGCCTTGACCATCAAGACACACCTCGGGGCGATGGATGCTGCGGCTGTCATTGCCGACGATGACGAGCGAGGCGTGGGCGAGGTCACGAGTTTCGATGGAGCGGCCCGGTGTGCGATACTCGCGCTTCACGATGATGGTGTCGCCGGGCAGCAGCGTGCGCTCCTTCTCGCTCGGATCTTCGGATTCACCGACGAAGCTGCCCGCCACCATCGGTAGCTCGGCCAATACACCTGCTTCACTGCCGCCTTTCGGCTGCGGTGAGAATTGGCAGAGCAGCATGGTCATGCCGCACAGCGCAAAGAGGATGAAGGCGCGGGCGATCATGACACGGAGGAGACGATTTGACGTGAGACGATGCGGCTGCGGCGGAAACCGAGTCCACCGCAGAGGCGGTTGAGCAGCCAGGAGGCAGATTGCAGCAACGCCAGCGCGACCAGGAAGACGACGATGCCGGTCAGCTCATGGAATGCGGATACTTCCTTTTCCACATCGCCAATGGCCCACTGCTGGCCGAAGAGCATCGCCGCAAAGATCAGCACGAGGATGCGGACCATGTTTGCCACGATGGCGATGGGCAGGATCGTGCTGAACAGCGCCAGTCTGCGCCACATGAAGCGCTGGCGGAAGTAGCTGAACAACGCACCTACCACGAGCAGCGCAAACAACGAACGCATGCCGGAGCACGGCGCGGCGATGCCGACACTGAACAGCTCACCCGCTTTGCGACCGATCTCGATGTTCGGCATGGATTGCAGCGCGGTGCCGGAGACGAGCGATTCGACACCGATGCCATTCAGCACCCAGCCGCTCGTCTTCACCATGAGGAGACGCATCTGGTAGCCGATGCTCTCCTCCAAAAACGGCAGCGGCCAGAGGAAACCGAGCATCAGCCACGCAAACAGTCGAGTGCGGCTGCGCTGTGCGCCTTCGAGCCAGAGCGAAGCGCCGGCAATCAAGATCATGATGCCGAGATAGCCGCAGTAGAAGTTGTTGGCACGGAATCCGGCGAAGTAGAAGAACAGGGCGAGGCAGACGAGTATGAAACCCAAGCTACTGGATGATGCAGGAAGCTGCGCGACTTCGCTGTGACGACGCCAGAGCAAATAGCCGACGATGAACGGCAGCAGCGCGCCGTGCTGCCACGTCGCGTCCCGCCACTGCATGAGCAGCTCGGCGAGGATGGTGCGGCGAAAGTGGCCGTAGCCCGCCGCATACGGCTGGATGGCGACGAGCAGCAGCACGCTGAGCGCGAGTAATGCCCATGGAATCCAGCGTTTCATGATTTGAGAAAGGCGCAGCGCAGGATGTCGCCGAAGCCGAACAAGCAAAGCAGTTGCTTGAGCGGTTCCTTCCACGATTGGTCTTCGTTGATGGCGAAAGTGCGGCGGAATTCGACCGCACAGTGCTGGAAACCGGATTTTTCGACCAGCGAGTTCAAACTGGCTGCGGTGAAGTGATTCAGGTGATGATCGAGCACGAATTGCCAGCGCAAACCGCGCAGGCGACGCATGTGACTACTCCAGTTCGGCACTTCGATGACCAGCAGGCCGCCGGGACGTAGTTTGCGCTGAATTTGCGCCAGCGTGGTGCGTGGGTCGGGCAGGTGTTCGAGCACATGAAACAGCGTCACCGCATCCAAACTGCCATCCGCGATGCTGTCAGGGATGGTTTGGCCTTCGAGCCATTCGATTTCGGGATGATGTGTGCGGCCATCGCTCACGGCCTTGTGGCTGTCTTCGAGCACGAGGGCGCAGAAGCCGGCGGCACGGGCTGCGAGCGCGGTTTTGCCGATGCCACCGCCGAAATCGAGTAGGCGGCCGGCTGGCATGAAGCGCCGGACGCTGGCGATGCGGTCGCGTTCGGTGGCAGAAACGCGCAGCGGATAGCTTTGCGCAGGCTGATTGGCCCGATCGTAGTAGTCCTTGACCGAATACGGGTCACGCCAAGTCGCACGATCGGCGAAGACGAGACCGCAGGCGCAACGCCAGAGATCGCAGACGCCAGCGCGGCCGATTTCGGCCACGGCGGTGGCGTCACAGCCGGGACATGTGGGGGCGGTGCTCATGACACAAGTCGTTGCGCGTTTGTGGCGGCCAGTGGTAGGGTCGCGCACGCATGACGCTGCTCGTCTTCAAAGTGAATCAACTCGGCGACAACGTCGTGTATCTGCCCGTGGTGCAGTCGCTCGTGGCGGCGCATCCCGACTGGCACATCGTGGTGCTGACGAGTCCGACCGCTGCGCGGCTGTATGAGGTCTGCTGCCCGCAGGTGGAGCTGCGTGTGTTTGACACGGCGAACTTCAATGGGGCGTGGCGTCAGCCGTGGCGACTGGCGCGACTGGCGATGGATCTGCGGAGTTTGAAGCCGGACGCGTGCCTGCTGGGTGATGATCAGGGTAATGTGGCGCATCTGCTGGCGCGGTTGAGCGGAGCGCACGTTTGGGTGGGGCCGCAGACGCCGCATGTGCGGCTGAACGTGCTGCTGAGTCACCGTGAGGCCGTGCAGGGAGATGAAGCCGTGGCCTCGCATAACTGGCGCATCGCCGGATCGCGATTTGAACTGCCGGAGAGCATGCCTGCGCCGGATTTGAGCGCGTTTGGCTGTGATGAATCGGGTGCGATCGTGATTCATGCGGGGGCGAGCCGTGAGTATCAGCGTTGGCCGTTGCGAAACTTCATCGAGCTGGCAAACCGGTTGGCCGAGACACATGCGGTGCGCTGGATCGTGCAAGGTGATGAGACAGGTTTGAGCGAGGCGGTGCAGCGGGTGAGGACGAGCACGCTCGATGAACTGGTGCGGGTGATTGCGGGTGCGAAGCTGTTCATTGGTAACAATTCGGGGCCGATGCACATCGCTGCGGCTGGTGGCACTCCGGGAGTGATTTTGATTGGACCGTCCTCGCCACGTTGGGACCCGGTGTGGCATCGTGAGCGATTTGAACTGCTGCGGGAGCCGCGCTTGAGTTGCCAGCCATGCGACAGTGCGACGAAGCCAGCGAATCGCTGTTTGAACACGCAGGCACCGATGGCGTGTTTGAACCGCTGGAGTGTGGATGCGGTGCATGAGCGGGTGATGCGCCGATTGTAGGACAGGTGTACCACCTGTTGCGAGTGGGGCGGGCATTCTGCCCGCATGGGGAACGGGGCAGGATGCCCATGGCACTGGTGTCAGGCAGAATGCCTGTCCTACGCCTTGACGGCCATCGTGAACAAGTCGGGCTGGGTGCAGTGCAGGTCGATGGCGCGTTCGTTGGCGGCGGCGCCGTGGCGAATTTTCAAGAGGAGACGAGCGAGCCTGAAGATGATCTGGCCGAGGATGCACCGCATCTGGCCGCTGGTGCTGGTGGAGCAGTAGTGGCGGCCTTGAACGGAGATGTGGGTGAAACCGCAGGCGCGGAGGCATTGGGCTATGCTGGCGGGGGTGAGGCCGATCTCGTGGGTGAAGTCGCCGTAACGGATGGCGGATGAGAGCGGGCTTTGCGCGTTGAAGGTGAGCAGCCACAGTTCGCCGCCGGGTTTGAGCGCGGTTTGGGCGGCGGTGAGGAAGCGGATGAACTCGTCCTTGGTGAAGTGCTCGATGATGTCCTTGGCGTGCAGGAGATCGAATGCAGCAGTTTGCGATTCGAGGAAGGTGATGACGTTTTCCTGTGCCCAAGTGCGGGAGGGGTCGTTTTGACGGGCGATGGCGAGGTCGGATGGGGAGAGATCGACGCCGGTGAGTTGAGAGAAACCTTTGGCGGCCATCCAGGCGAGCCATTCGCCTTTGCCACAACCGAGATCGGCGATGGTGGCCGCACGATTCGACGGCAGTGCGTCATAAGTGGCGGCGTATTGTGCGTGCTGGACGGCGGCATCGAGTGCCTTCTGCCCGCCGAAGGAGGCGGAGTAGTCACGGTAGAGAATGTCGCGGTAGGCTGACATGGGTGGAAGTAGGCTGGGCGTGTTGTGGCCGGTGCGGTGCTGTCAAGCGGACGGGCGGACTGTCGCCACACCCATCCTACGGCCTGGAGAGTTGCTGCTGAATGAATGCGGCCCATGACGCGGCGACGGCGTCGTGGGTGTAGAGTTGGCGGGTGCGGGCGAGTTGGCGTGTGACGAGGTCGCCGCGTGCTCGTTCGTTGCTGCGAAAGCGCTCCAGTACAGCATCCAATGATTCAAGATCAGCATGACGGAAGATGGCTTCAGGAGTGCCAATGACTTCAGGAATGGCACCGCTGTTTGATCCAAGGGTGGCGACGCCGCAGGCCATGGCTTCGATGAGGACATGGCCGAACTGTTCCTCCCAGCAAGTCTTGAACGTGCGCACGGGCTTACTGGCAAGAACGAACAGATCAAGACAGCGCAGAAAATCTGGAATCTCCCAATGTGGGCGTGGAGACAGCAAATGAAACCAAGGCCGACTTTCATCCAGGGTCTTCAACCATTCGAGGCGCGGCCCTGACCCAAGCATGGCAAGATGTACATCCTTTCTCCGGGCGCACACAGTCACTAATTCCGAAATCCCTTTCTCGTCTGCGAACCTGCCGCAGTAGCCGACGATGGTTCCCTGGCTTGGAAGACCAAGCTGCTTTCTCAAAGCTATGCGCTCGTCGGCATTGGCCGGAATATGATTGGTGAGATCGACGCCGAGTTGGGGGGCGATATGCACGTTGCTGGCGCGTGCGCCGCGTTTTTGCACGAGTTGTGCGGCGGTATGATTGCCGGCGATGATGAAATTGGTCGTCAGCGTCATGCAGCGGTAGATTTGAGCGAGCACGAGGCCTTTCCAGCCGGGACGTTCGACGTTTTCCCAGGTGAATTCGCCAAAGAGAGCGTCGCGCTGAAACAGGGACTTCCACAAACGTGTCTGCCAACAAACCAAGGCCCAGGGCTCGTTTTCGACGAGGATGACATCGAAGCGGCGGGAGCGCATGACGGCGGCGAGGCCGGTGTAGCGGAAGGTGGTGTCGGTTTTGCCGAGGCGCGGCAGGCGGATGAGCTGGTAGCTGCGGGAGGGCGCGTCGCTGTCGTTGTCGAAGTCGGAGGAGGGGCGGCCGAGGATGGTGCGCTGCTCGATGGTGGAGGTGACGCAGACGAGATCGAAATGCGCGGCGAGCGCCTGGAGCTTCTTGCGGTTTTCGAGAGCGGCGTAGGTGTGGCCGATGAGCAGCAGGCCGGGCTTCATGTGGCGGGCGTGGCTGCGCCAAGTTCGGTTGCGCAGGGGGCAGGGTCATTGGCGCAGGCTTCGGCGAAGATTTGCGCCCAGTCGTCGCCCGCTGGCAGGATGCGATGGTGTTTGAGCAGCAGGCGTCGTGATTTTTCGAGAGCGTCGAGGAAGTCGGATGAATGGTGCTCGGTTTCGAGCTGACGATAGGCCTGCGCCCATGCAGTGGGGTCGAGGTTGTCGAGCATCGCCACGGGATACTGGCATGTGGCGAAAAGTTCGGTGAGGCCCATGCTGCGGTTGGCCAGGATGGGAATGCCGGCGGCGATGGCCTCCATGGCGGCGGTGAGCCCGGCGGAGCCATCGCATGGCACGATAGGCAGCAGGACGGCGGGCGCAGCGTGCAGGTGGGCGAGGTACTCGCGATGCGAGACGTTGGTGACGAGGTCGAAGCGCGGATCAGCGATCTCGATGGCGTAATGTTTTTCCAAATGAGCCAGACGTGCGATGCGGGTGATGGAGATGCCGCGATGGAGCAGTGGCGGGACGACGGATTCGTCGCGACTGATGTTGCCAGGAAGCAGGGCGCGGGTTTTTGGCACGTCGGGCGCGGGCTGGAACCAGCCGGTGTCGATTTTCCATGGGCGCGAGACGACACGCGCTGCGCCGAGCTGCTGTGAGGCGGAGACGAACTGCTCGTGCGTGATGCACTCGATCTGAAAGGCGGGCGCGGCGTGTTGCAGGCGCGGGGCGAGGTTTTGCCAGGCGTTGTCGTGGAAGGCGACGCGGCGGATGGTCTTGCCCGCAGTGCGAAACAAGCCGGCGCGTGCCAGCATGAGCAGCAGCGCGTAGTGCATGCCGTCGAGGCAGTAGATCAGGCGCGCACGATGCAGCGTGGTGTAATTTTGCGCGATGAGGCGACAGGCAGCGGCCATGCGGCGTGCGGTGCCGCGTTGCTGGCGGTGGTAGTCGCGCTCAAGCTGCACATCATCGGCAAACCACGCGCCGACAAGCGCCTTGCTGCGATACGGCATGGGCACCGGGTCGAGGAAACGACGCGGCCTGCCGGTCCAGTCGCGCAAGGCGTAGGGGGCGAGGACGACGAGCTGGGGAGAATCAGCCATGGGGCAATGCGGAACGACGGAAGGGCACGGATTGAGCCGGCACGAAAGCTTGCTGCGGCATGGCCTGCGGCGCAGGTTGCTCCAGTGATTTGACTGTAGTGCGCTGGCTTTCCTGGTACGCGATGCAGGCATTGAGCGCGCCAGCGATGAACCAGAAGAAGAAGTTCACCGGAAAGGTGGAGGTGACGTTGCCGGCGAAGACGTTGTGAACGAGCAGGCCGAATTCGATGGCGACCAGCCAGAGGCAGATGGAGAAGACGGGCGTGCCGCGCAGGCTGAGCACGCTGCGATGGAAGGAGCGCAGCCCCAGTGCGGCGATGATGAGCAGCAGGCCGAGCGGCAGCCAGCCGATCTCGAGAAGCATGTTCGATATGAGGTCGTGACTCGCGACTATTTTCGCCTCGTGCATGTCGGCGGCGGTTTTGGAGCCGTAGCCGAACACGGTCCACATGAGCGGATTGTGAACGAGGTCGTGCATGCCTTCGAGGCGGTCGCAGATGGTCCAGAAGCGCACGAACTGTTCGCCAATGGCGGTGCCGCCGAAGTTTTCGAGCGCCCACAGTGTGAGCTTGGTGACGCCATTGATCAAATCCTGTGCGTAGATGCAGGCGGTGATGAACAAGGCGGAGACCGAGGCGTAAAGCGCGACGGTGCCACGGGCGCTGCGCAGCACGGGCAGCAGCAGCAGCGGCAGGGCCCAGTTCAGATTGGCGAAGCGGGTCATGCTGGCGACACAGCCAGCGATGAAGATGGCAAAGAAGACAAAACTCAGCATGCCCCAGGCCCGCGTGCCGCTGTCGCGATGATAGCGGCGCACGACGAGGGCGAGGCAGGCGCAGATGGCGCAACTGGTGCCGAAGGGCGAACTGTCCACCAGCGTGGAAAAGGGGCGCGGGCGCACGTCGTCGAGATGTTTGGAGAGAACGGTCAAACCGGAGCGCAGGTACTCGATTTCAAAGTCGCTAAGGCCGAAGATCTGCTGCTTGAGGCCGTAGAGGGCGACGGGAATGAAAATGATGAGGCTATATTTGATGAAGGCGATGATTTGATCTGGTGTGCGGAATAGGCAGGGGATGACGAACAGCAGGAACATGTAAGCCGCGCCGTCGGCGAGCTGCGTGACGGCGGCATTGATGCCGCCACCGCTGCGCAGGGCGGAGACGGCTGAAATGAGAAAGCCGAGGAGACACACGAGGAGCGAAACGAGCTTGCGCCGGTTCGACAGGCTGCCGTCGTGCAACGTGCGCGCCAGCGTGCCGAGGCAGATGCCGGCGAGCGTGAGCGGGCAGAGCGCGCGCACCCACATGACATCTCCCATCGTGACATGGCCGTCGAAGACCATCATGCGCTTCAGTAGGTCGCTGTAACCGGCATAGAGCACCATCAAATAGAGCGCGGCACGCGGCCGCATGACGGCAACGATGCAGGAGCCGATGGAGAGGAATTGTGCGAGCGCTCCGATAGAGTTGCCGCCATTGAGCAGCACGGAGAGCAGGACATACATGGCACCGAGTCCGCCGATGAAGATGATGAATGCTTTGCCTTGCATAAGATCAGGAGTGCAGCAGCGCACGCATGCGCAGCAGTGTGAAACGTGGCAGACCGATGAGGGTGCGGGTCATGAGGCCGGAGACGTGGGTGCGCAGGCCGGGGGCCAGATAGGTGCAGACGATCCACGCGAGCGTGTAGGATACGAGCGTGGCCCAGGCTGCGCCGACTCCGCCGTAAGCGGGAATCCACAGCGTGTTGAGCCAGGCATTGATGACGACGGCGACGATGACGGAGGACAAATTGTCGGCGAGGCGGTCTTCGACGGTGAGAATTTGGGTGCGCGCGATGCCGATGGCATACGGAATGAAAGCCCAAGCGTGAACGCGAAGCATGTCGCCACTGCGGCTGAACTCAGCGCCGAAGGCGAGACTCATCAACGGGGAGAGCAGCAGCAGGCCGAAGGCGACGACGACGGCGAGCACGACCGAGGCGGAGAGATAGTCCACAACCTGTTTCTCGTAGAGCGCGGTGTCTTGCTGACGCGCGGTCATCAAGCGGGGCAGGAATAACGTGGCGAGGATGCTGGGCACGAAGTAGGCCATTTCCGAAACGCGCACGGCAGCGCCGTAAATGCCGGCTTCACCCGCGCCGCGCAGCCACTCGATCATCATGGTGTCGAGGCGAAACAGCAGGATGAGCGCGGCCTGCGAGGCGAGTTCCGGCCAGGAGCGGCGAACCAGGGCGAAGGCGCGCTGGAAGGTGAACGAGCGCGGCCAAATGCGGCCGGCATGCCGCCAAAACACGATGGCGCACAAGGCGATGAACACCCAGCCTTCGAGCGCGTAGGTCAGCGCGTAGAACCACAGCGGTGCGTTTTGCCAAATCCCGATGGCGATGCAAAGGGCGCTGACGAGGAAGCCGATGAACTGGGCGATGACGGCGTTCGCCACGCGACCATGTGCCTCCAGCCAGGCGAGGATTTCCGTGGCGGGATTGGTGAGGATTTGCGTGCCATAAACGGCGAGCAGCAACGCGCCTTCGGGCCTGCGCCAGCCGATCCATGTGAGCAAACCGGCGAACAGCAAGGTGGAGACGATGAAACGTGCGGTGATCGTGGTGCCGAGCACGGCGGGCTGATCGCTGCCGGGCTTCAGTAGCTCGCGTACGGTGTAACGGGCGAAACCAAGCTCGCCGACGCTCAGCAGGATCGAAACAACGGCCATCGCCACCGCGAGCTGGCCGAAGCCGTTGCCACCGAGGTGTCGCGCTAGCGCGCAGGTGAGCGCGAAGCTCAACAACAGCCGCACCATGCGCAGCGTCGTCGCCAGCGAGAGCGTTTGGAGAATTTTGCTGCCGTTGGGCATGACGGTCGGCCCCTCACCCTAACCCTCTCCCCACAGGCGGAGTGAGGGGATCAAAATGGCGGCTTTAAGCCGCCGCGAAGCTTTGCTCGGCCACGTCGCAGAGGAGATGGCCAATGAGGAGATGGCACTCTTGGACGCGGGCGGTGATCAATGAGGGCGCTTTGAAGCTGAGCTTGGCTGCGGCGGCGCAGTCCGCGCCTTTTTCGCCGGTGAAGGCGATGGTGACACAGCCGCGCTGATTAGCGGCTTGCAGCGCGAGCAGGACGTTTTTGCTGGTGCCACTGGTGGAGATACCGAGCACGACATCACCGGGCTGCGCGAGCGCTTCGATCTGGCGGGCGAAGACGGTTTCAAAGCCGAAGTCGTTGCTGTGCGCGGTGAGGATTGAGGTGTCGGTGGTCAGAGCGAGACCGGCGAGCGCAGGACGATTGATGCGGTAACGCACGACGAGCTCGGCGGCGAGATGCTGCGCGTCAGCAGCGCTGCCACCGTTGCCGAAGAAGATGATTTTTTTGCCGTTTTTGAGCGCGGTGAGCCAGGCATCAGCCAGCGGGGCGATTTGATCGCTCATCGTGCTCAGGCGCGTGATGGCGTCTTGGTGCTCGCTGAGGTGTGTTTTGAAAAGAGATGAAAAGTCGATGCTCATGTCAGGAGAAGGCTGCCAGCAACTCGTCGGGCGTCAATGTGGCGGTGCCGAGCTTGCCGACGACGATGCCACTGGCGTGGTTGGAGATTTCAGCGGCGTCTGGCAGCGTGAATCCGGCTGCGAGCGCGAGTGTGAGCAGCGCGATGGCGGTGTCGCCTGCGCCGGAGACATCGAAGACCTCACGCGCACGCGTGGGGATGTGATGCGGGGCTTTGTCACGTTCAAACAGCATCATGCCCTGCTCGCCGAGGGTGACGAGCACGCTGGCGACAGCCCATTTGGCGAGGAGCACACGGCCGACTTCGAGCAGTTCCTGGTTTTCGAGCGGTGGCTCGGGTAGCAGGTGGTCTTCGAGTCCGGCGGCGGCGAAGGCTTCGAGGCGGTTCGGTTTCACCAGCGAAACACCGGCCCAGGGCAGGGGATTGCGCGGTGAGGGATCGACGGTGACGATCAAATGGTGCTCGGCGGCGAACTTGGCGACCAATTCCATCAGCGGCGTGGTCATGAAGCCTTTGCCGTAGTCTTCCAGGATGATCGCATCGAGGTCCGGTGCGAGCTGTTGTAGGCGCAGACCGACCTCGGCGAGTTCGGCTTCGGTCAGCGGCATGAGTTTTTCGCGATCCACGCGGACGATCTGCTGCTGCCGGGCGGAGACGCGGGCTTTGGAAATCGTGGGCAGCGTTGCGTGGACGAGCAGCGGCTGCGGATCCACTCCGTCGGTGATCAGCAGCTCACGCAGCTTGTCAGCGGCCATGTCTTTGCCAACACGGCCCATGAGATGCGTGTGTGGCGAGAAGGGCGAGATGTTGCGGGCGACGTTGGCCGCGCCACCGGGATAGAATTCCTCGCGGGTGACCTCGACGATCGGCACCGGTGCCTCCGGCGAAATGCGGCGGACGTGGCCCCAGATGAAATGATCAAGCATCACGTCCCCGATGACTAGGATGCGGCACTTGGCGAGGCTGCCGAGACAGTTGCGGGTGAAGTTCATTTGCTGCGACGCGCACGCACGGCGGCGGCGAGTTGATCAAGCATCTGCGTGGTGACGGCGCAGGAGACGCAGGCGTCGGTGATGCTCTGGCCGTAAGTGGGTGGTTGGCCGGGCTTGGTGTCCTGGCGGCCTTCGACGAGATGGCTTTCGATCATCACGCCGGTGATAGCTTTGCTGCCAGCGGCGATTTGCTCCGCGATTGCGGCGGCGGCGACGGGTTGCTTGCGGTAGTCCTTCAGGCTGTTGCCGTGGCTGCAATCCACCATCACGCTGGCAGGCAGGCCGCGTGCGGTGAGTTGATCGGCGACGGTCTTGATCGCTGCCGCGTCGAAGTTGGTGCCGCCTTTGCCGCCGCGCAGGATGACGTGGCAGACGTTGTTACCCTTCGTGTTCACGATGGCGGCGACGCCGTCTTTCGTCACGGACAGAAAGCAATGCTGGCCCTTGGCGGCCTCGATGGCGTCCAGCGCGACCTGGATGCCGCCATCCGTGCCGTTTTTGAAGCCGACAGGCATGGACAAACCGGACGCAAGCTGGCGATGCACCTGGCTTTCCGTGGTGCGTGCGCCGATGGCACCCCAGGCCACGACATCGGCGATGTATTGCGGCGTGATCACATCGAGAAACTCCGTGCCGGCGGGCACACCGCGTTTGGCCAACTTGATCAGCAGATCGCGGGCGCCGCGCAGGCCGGCGTTGATGTCGAAGGTGCCGTCCAGGTGCGGATCATTGATGAAGCCCTTCCAGCCGACGGTGGTGCGCGGTTTTTCAAAATAGACGCGCATCACGATCTCGAGATCGGCACCGTGCTGCTGCCGTGCCTCGGCGATGAACTGGGCGTATTCCAGCGCGGACTGCGGATCGTGGATGGAACAAGGGCCAACGACGACGAGCAGGCGGTCGTCTTTTTGCGTTAGGATCGCCTCGGAGCGCTTGCGGGTGTCCTCGACAAAGGCGGACTCGGCCTCGCCCAGCCGGAACTCATGCATGAGCAGGGCTGGCTGGATCAAAGGAAGGATTTCAGCGACGCGGAGGTCGTCAGTGGGATGCGAAAGACTCACGGCAGATGGGGGCGGAAAAAGGGCGCGTAGAGTGGAGGGGGCTGGCCTCGGAGGAAACCGAAAAGTGCAGGAGTAGCACAGAGCGAAGGGTCGAGAGCTAAGAACCAGCGCTTCAGCCACGCTGCCGCCCTTGGTGCCCAAGAATCAGGCACCACCACGAGGTGATGGAAGTGGGGGGCGCACGAGACGCAGGCAGCGCAGGCCAAGCACGGTGTTGTCGCGCATGGGAAATATGCCAATTACGGAAATTTGGCACAAATCGAGTATTTTAGCAAAGCTAAATATCTGGAGGTCTGACATCTGATTCGGGTTTTGTTGCGGCGTTTGCTATGCCGCGATTAAACATGAAAAAGGCGGTCGTTGCCGACCGCCTTTTTGTGAGGATTGCAATCAACGACGGGGTCAGATCTCCTCGCCGACGGCGTAGCGCACGAAGCGGCGGACGATGAGGTTTTCGCCGAGTTCGGTGATCTTGCCTTTGACGAAGTCGCCGACGGTGATGTCGGGGTTCTTGATGAAGGCTTGCTCCAGTAGGCAGTTCTCGGAGTAGAACTTGTCGATTTTGCCATCAACGATCTTGTCCACGATGTTCGCGGGCTTGCTTTTGACCAGCTCAGCACCGATTTCACGCTCTTTGGCGATGAGATCAGCCGGTGCCTCGCTGCGCTGAATCCAGCGGGGGCTGGCGGCGGCGATGTGGAGGGAGATGTCCTTCACGAGGGCCTGGAAGTTTTCGTTGCGGGCGACGAAGTCGGTCTCGCAGTTCACTTCGATCAGCACACCGATGCGGCCGGCCATGTGGATGTAGGAGGCGATGATGCCTTCCTTCGTCTGGCGGTCGGCCTTCTTCTCAGCCTTGATGGTGCCGCTTTTACGGAGGAGGGTTTCAGCCTTCTCCAGGTCGCCGTCGGCTTCCTTGAGAGCTTTTTTGCATTCCATCATGCCTGCGTTGGTCTTTTCACGCAGGGTCATGACGAGTTTAGCGGAGATTTCAGCCATGGTTCAGAGAGTGGGGGTGAAAGTTACTTCTTCGCCTCTTCGGTGGCGACGATGACGGGGTCGATCAGCTTCTGCAGGATGATGCGGATGGAGCGGATGGCGTCGTCGTTGGCGGCGATGGGGTAGTCGATGATGTTCGGGTCGGCGTTCGTGTCCACGAGGGCGACGATCGGGATGTTCAGGCGGCGGGACTCATGCACGGCGATGTGCTCGCGGGCGGAATCGACGATGACGACGGCGTCAGGGATTTTGCCCATGTTGCGGATGCCGCGCAGGTTGCGCTCCAGTTTGATACGCTCGCGGTTCAGGCTGGCGAGCTCCTTCTTGGACATGAGCTTGACCTCAGGCTTGCTTTCGATGTCTTCGAGGTAGTTCAGACGGGCGATGCTCTTCTTGATCGTCTCCATGTTGGTGAGCGTGCCGCCCAACCAGCGATGGTTGACGTAATGCTGGCCGCAGGCCTCGGCGGCTTGCTTGATGGCTTCCTGCGCCTGGCGCTTGCAGCCGACGAAGAGGATTTTTTTGCCTTTGCGGGCGAGATCAGCCAGGAAGTCGGCAGCTTTGTCGATCTGTTTGACGGTCTCCTCGATGTTGAGGATGTAGATCTGGTTCTTTTTGCCCATGATGAATGGCTTCATCTTGGGGTTCCAGCGTTTGGTCTGATGGCCGAAATGGACTCCGGCTTCGACGAGTTCGGCGAGGATCTGTAGTGACATGTATTTGATTGAGCTGCCTGTCTTCCGCACGTTTTGCGGGCAAAACGCTCAGCCTTTGGGGGCTGATCCGGTCGATCGGGCTGTGGGTTGAATCCCTTTGACCTGACCAACATGGCCCGGCAAAAGGGGCGCGACGTTACCGGCATCCCCTGCTGCGGCAAGCAGTTTTTCAGCCTTGGGGAAGTGACGCGTGGCCGCCCCGAAAGGTTGCGGTTCAGCGCTGCCGGGATCGGGGTGCGACCAGCACTTTCAACAAGCGGTCAACGAACGCCCCCAGCCCCTTCCACCGCGCTGTCGTAAGGTCGCCGTGACGGTGCGGCCGTGGTGCAGAATAAATTGGGACGGCATGCCGCTGCGGCTGCTGTTAGGCTACACGGCACGCTACCCCCATGCTGATCCCGGCTGCTTGCGTTCGCGGCGATTTGAAAACTGTTTTTCGTCCGCAGTTTGTCAAGCAGTTGCACCCTGACCCCGTTTCCTTTAACAACTGGAGCTTTTTTGCTGTTCTACTGCAACCTGTCCCTGCGAATTGATGCCGTCGAGCGGCAGGCCGCCGCGGATTTTTTCCGCAGATTTCCCGCGAACTGGAAAAAGGGCGACACCGCCCCGATGGGCCTGCGCGACGCCAGCGACGTGAAAGCCGCCTGGACCAGCCTCTGCCGCGCCCTCTTCGCCAGCGCCGAATTCCGTTATCTGAATTGACCAGCAGCCTCGCGACTAACTCATTTCAGTGTCTGTCTGCTAGGAATTTGCTTTCGCGCCCGCCGCACCGTGGACGGTCAGAACGGGGATCGGTGCCGGGGAGTGAGGGGGTCTGTCCCCACAGGTCGGCTTATCTTCGGTAAGTGTGGTGCCTTTCGAAGTCCAGACAGTCATCGTCGGACCGTCAACGAAACGTCACGCCGCTAACGTGCTTCTTGATCTCGATGCGCGCGTCTTCGGCACTGAGGCGCTTTGTGCCTGAGATTACGAGGTTGTCGATGGTCACACCGCTGATCTCATGTTCGGGGTCCAAACCTTGCAGCCGGGAAGGTTTCTCGGCCTCGTGTTCGAATGTGTTGTTTTGGAGGAGCACGTCACGCATGCGGCTGTTGCCTTCCTCGGCCTGAATTTTGATCTCGATGCCCATGCGTTTGATGTCGCCGCCGATGAACTCGAAGTGATTGCCGATCCAGCGCGTGTCCTCAATCTCCGCACCGCTGTAGGCATAGACGACGATGCCGCGATCCGCGTGAATGACCTCGTTGTTTTCAAAGAGCACGTTGCTCAGCTTCTTTTCATAGACCTCGCTGCCGATCTTGAGCGCGGATTTGACCGACCAGCACACGTTGTCGCGAAACACGATGCCCGTCATGTCGCGCCGTGTGCCGTGTTGCAGCTTCACAGCGATGGAGTCGTCGTTGCTGCTGATGAAGCACCGTTCGATGAGCACCTGCGAGGAGTTGTCGGGATCGAAGCCGTCCGTGTTCGTCTCCCACGGGAAGCCGGGATCGTCGTAGATCGTGTTGGAGATGAGTTTGACGCCCGTGAAGCGCAGGTTTTCCGACTCGATGAGATGCACGCCCCAAGTCCCAGAATCGCGCAGAATGACATCTTCGACCACGAGGTTTCTGGCGCGGAAGGAGCGGATCAACTTGCTGCGGCTGGCGGAGGCGTTCTCGCCTGACAGCCGCAAAGCACGGCCTTGTGCGTCGATCACGCCGCGTCCTTCGATGCGCACGTTTTCGCAGTCGATGAAATGGATGAACTGCGTGCCAAACTCACCCACCGGATGATCGGCAAGGCTGCCCGTGCCTTTGAGAATGGCACCAGCTGCCAGATGCAGCGTGAGGTTGCTTTTCATCCGCAACTCACCGGTGCGGTAGATGCCTGGCGGCACGAATAGCAGGCCCTTTTTTGCGCCGACATCGTCAATGGCCCGCTGGATCGCTGCGGTCTGCACCGCGTCTGGTGAACTCGTCACCCCGAGCTGCGTGAGATCAAACACACCGGTCTTCGGCAGTTCCATTTCAGGCGCCTCGGCAAAGAGGAAGAAGCGCGGGAGCTTGTTCACCAAAAGATGCAGCAGCCTCGGCTGTGACAGTTCAAAGGAGAGCGTGCTGCCTTCCGCCTTTGCCTGAAGGCCATGGCGATGCGGACTGACATCGAAGGTCGAGATCGCCTCCCGCGCAGTGATTTCCACCTTCACGGTGCCGGTGAACGCAAAGTGCGCATAACCGACATTCATCACCGTGCTGCAAGCCTCGATGGGCGTGCCGTTGACCTTTACCGTGAAGTCGCTACTGGCTATATCGCCCGCTGCAAGAGGATAGGGTATAACCGTAGCCTGAACGTCGTGACTGGTGAACACACCACTCAGGCACAGGCCCACGATGTGTAAAATTAAACGGATGTGGTGTTGTTGCATGGAGAGTTGTCGGAAATCAGATAGCAAGGTCCGTTTACTTCCACCAGAGCGGCCTGAGGTACAATTGATTTTTGGACCGTTTTGTGGTTTAGTTTGCTGAGTGAATCTGGGCTTCGAACTGGCTGGGCGTTTTGTATCCGAGCGCCGAGTGTTTGCGGTGGGTGTTGTAGTAACCTTCGATGTATTCGAAAAAAGATGCCAGACATTTTAGCCATACCAAGAACAAAACTATCCCGTCTGGATGAAAGAGTTGCCTTTTTCGGCGCCGTGCCTCTGTCGCTGAATTGAAGTTCTCCAGCTTTGTTTAGGGACCATGTTAACTGATGCCCACCTTTGGTGAAGGTAACTTTTCCCTCCGGCTCAAGAGTGATGACCGCCCCGTCCCAATTGGTAGTGCTCCATACTGATCCCGCCAGCTCTTGGTAAAGACGTTCAGCTTTGGCACCTTGCAAAGCCATAGCCGTAGCTGGCGAATGCGGTTTGGTTGGGGGGCAAGCGCATCAAGCTCAGCCTGAATCGCAAGAGCGTCGTTTAGGTGTCCTGCTTTCGTGTGAGCAGTCAGCAATTTTTCAAGCTCAGTTTTGTATTTTAGTTCTAACGGCTGCAAGGCACGTTGTCGAGCGTCCATAAAGGACTTCTTGAGTGCTTCGGCATCCTTGGGGAGCACCGCAGCAGACTGTGCTGACACTCTGGGATGGACGGCGATCAGTGACGTAAAGAGGAGAATGTGGATGCGGTTCATAGTTGGCAGAACGTTAGAGTGATGGCAACCCCACTAGCGGGGGCCAGCGTTGATCGCGGGGTTGAGGTTGAGTTAAGATAAGATAAAGCATCGAAAACAGATGGGCTAGTGGGGGTTGTCCATCCGCGCCCTGTTAGCCGTTGCGGTCATTTGCAGGAGATGCGTGCAATGGGTTTCCACGGCTCCATGACTGAAGCATTCTTCAGAGCCGCTTTCGCTGTCGGGGATTCTTTAAGGTAGGCGTCCCAGAATGAATCGGTGGTTGCTTTGACGACAGCGGTGATTGTGTCGGCCCCGGTGCCTCCGAATGAAACGTGATTAGCGCCGTCGATGAACACGAGAAACTTGTCGCCGGGTGGGCTGAGATCGAAAGGCTGCTTCTTCCATTCGGGTCCCTGCCCTCCGGCACCTTTGTCGAGGGAACCGGTGATGGTGAGCATCGGGATAGCCAAAGCCGACCAACTGGAAGTAGTGAGCCCCTGCTGGCCAGTCCCCTGACCGGAGATGGGGAGGATGCAGCGAACTCGCGGGTCGCGAAAGCTACGCAGTTTCTGGTCGCCGATGTCGGCGGTAACTCCGCCGACGAGCATGGCGGTGTAAGCTCCAAGCGAATGTCCTGCGACGCCCACTCGGCTAGGGTCGATGCGTCGCGTCAATGCCGACACTAAGGTCTCAATGTGCTCCACCGCGTCCAGAATAAACGTGAGGTCGCGAACCCGATTTTCGGTCTTAAGTGTTGCGTGTTTCATGAGGGCTGGGAGACCGCCCGCTGGCAATGGGTCGCCCTTGCCTTTGCTTTTTCCGGAACCGTCCAAATGGGAGGGGGCGATGACCACGTATCCTTGCTCCGCCCAATGCTTGGCAATCGGGGAAAAGGCGGAGCGATCTGCCCCGAATCCGTGGGAGAAGACGATGAGAGGCAGCTTCTCGCCGGAGGTTGGGAAGTAGGTTCTGCACTCAATTTGCCGATCGCGTTTGGCGTCGTGTAGCGTAAACTCCTCGACAGCTACTTGGGCGAGGGAAGTGGCCGCACATCCGAGCGCGAGGAAGAATCTGAGGACGAGTAATCTCATTTGGGTGGCAGGGAATCGTGTGACGGAGAACGGCGAGCATCGGCTAACGTCGAGTCCTCCTACGCCTGACCGGGGGCGAGGCTTCGACTGCGGGTTGATGTTGTAATGGTCATCGCGGCTGGAACTCGCGGCGGGTCAGGCGTTAGGAGCGACGCCTTGTTCGGTGTTAACCTGCTTCCATTCGCCCTCTTCGAGGCGCTCAAAGTGGCCCCACTGCGGATTGCCAGCAACTCGCCCGACTACTCTGACGGGATGAATCCAATCGTCTTGGCATCCTTCGCGTGTGTCCGGAATCTCAGTCCAGTCATTTGCGGCGATTCCGTAATCCTCGGCGCACATCTCCTCAGCATGCGTGATCGAATCTTGGAGGTAATCGGCGAACCCCGGACCATCATCAATCCGGTCGTAGAGAAAAACGTAACATCCGTATTCCGAGTCGCAGAGCATCAATCGCTTCACGCGAGGATCATTGTTGACTGTAGCTATTTTGCGCATTCTATTTCTTCACCGAACAGTTTGAACGTTTAACAGTAAAGAGTGTTTGAGAGCAACGCTATCTTTAACAAGGATGTCGGAAAAGTACGGGGTTGATCGCTCATGCTGGTTTGTTTTATGCCCTTTTGCGCGCAAAGCAACATAGATGTTGACCTAAGCGCAAATGATGACCTTAAAAGGATGTATGGATATTCCGAAGACCGGGCCGACCCTAGAGCAGCGAATCATTGGTGTGATGCGCTTCAAAAGATGCCAGACATTTTAGCTCCAGACCCGGACGTGCGGAACTACCGCATCCGGTTCTTCCGGCAGAGGAGATGTCAGGCATCTGACCTTTCTTGCGGTCTTTGTTATGGCGCATTCCACCACTTCCGCGCATAAGCCGGGGTGCCGTTATCTTCACTTCTTCGTCTCCTCCTCGTTTCCTGCCTGCTCGCCGCCTTTGCGCAGGCGGCACCGCCGCAGACGCCGCCCCAGCGCATCGCGGGTCTGATTGATCCGGCGAAGCTGGCCACACTCGCCGTGCGGGGTGCGAATCCGCGGGTGCAAAAGTATGTGGCGCAGTTGGCGGAAGCGCGGCTGGCGGGTTTCGATCCCACTCAAGTCGCCGCGCAGGCGGTGGCACTCACGGGCATGACGGGTGCTGCCGCGCAGCTCACCCTTGCGGCCATGCTGCGGAATCTCACGATTGCGGAGCGCCTGGGCTGCCGCACCCCGGCAGGCCTGCACGACATGCGGCGCGGCCAAGCTCCCACCATCACGCTCGGGCCGTATGCCGGAGATCAGTTATCCGTCGATCACATCATCCCCTTCGCCGTCGTCCCCGCCTTGGATAAAGTCATCGCCAATCTGGAACTCATGCCGTTGCGGCTGAACATCAGCAAGAAGGACAAGATGGGCGAACGGCAGCGCGATCTACTCCGACGCTTGCGGGAGGCAGGGTGGCGGTGGTGAGTGGAACAGAGCAAAGCGGGGACGGCCACCAGCCCGCACGCTTTGTCTTGAGCTTTTCATTCTTGATCAGCCCTACTTCTTCGGCCGGGTCTGCTTGCGCCCTTCGAGAAACCGCTCAACCAGCCGGGAAAAGAACGCCTCCGCGACTTCCGGGTCATTGCTGACCTTTTTGTAGAACTTGTCATTGCTGTTCACCAAGTCTTCGAACGCATCTTCAGCCACCTGCCGGAAAGTGGCCTCAACTGCGTGACGCGAGCCGTTCTTGAGCTGCTGCTGGAGCGCCTCGTCTTCGCTGATCTTCTTCTCCAGTTGTTTGATCACCATGATCTCGTCTTCGGTAAACGAGGTGTTAAACCTCGTGTTCAGGTCTTCGATGATCTTCGAGAGCGCCTCATGTTCCTCTTCCGTTAAAGTCGCGCCGCCGCCGTAGTTGAGCGGGTCCACCTTCGTTTCGCCGCGAGTTAGTCCGATGCCCTTCTTCTCATTCTTGCGCACGGCGAGCTTGGCCATGTCCACCATGCCGAGCACCTCCAGAGGCACTTCGCCTTTTTTGGCTGGCAGCAACGGCAGCAGAAACCGCAGGAGCACAAAGAGCTTCTCCAGTCCCGTATCCCGCAGCGGCACGAGGTGCGAGATGAACGAGTAGAGCTTCACAAAATCCCGCGCCTTGGATTTGTAGTCCACTTGGTCTTCTTCGGGCTGCACCGCCCACTTCTTGGCTACCGGGTTCGCCACGCCTTGGAGCAGCGACACCTTAGGCTTCGCGGCAAACCATTGGTTGGCAAACGCCTCCAGATCCGCCGCCTCATGGATCGCGAACTTATCCAGATCGGTGCGGATGTTGTAGAGCTGGTGGGCATCGGTTTCCTTGGACAGCGTCACTCGGTCGTAAAACGGCTGGAAGCCTTTCTCGATGTCTTCAGCCGTGTTCTCGAAGTCGAGCACGAAGGTTTCCTCCTTGCCCGCCGTGGTTCGGTTGAGGCGGGAGAGCGTTTGCACGCAGGCCACACCGCTGAGCTTCTTGTCCACATACATCGCCACCAGCTTGGGCTGATCGAAGCCCGTCTGGAACTTGCTGGCCACGATGAGGAACCGGTATTCATCGCCCTCGAAGCGATCCCCCGTCGCGGCCTCGGGGAAGCCGTTCATCTTGGCTTCCGTGTATTCCTGGCCGTCCTTGGCGTCCTTCACCACGGCGGTGAAAGCCACCAACGCCTTGTAGGGGCTGCCCATCGCGTTCAAAGAGGCATCCACCGCCAGCTTGTAGCGCTGGGTCTTGTGCCGATGTGCCGCTGCCACTCAGGGCCGTCACCGGCGCTGCCGGTCATCACGACTTTCAATGTCTCCAAGTCCCACTCAGGCCGCAGCTTGATCAGCGCATTGAAGACGGCCACGCAGATGCGGCGGCTCATGCCGGCGATCATCGAATCCAACGCCGCTTGCTATTGCTGGTAAAGGCGAGCGGTCAGATGGACTTCAATTTTTAGGATTCTCCGACGTTGCCAAGTTGAAGTTCTAGCGATTGCCGCACCAAACCGATGATGTAGGGCAATTCATCCAGAGAGGCGAGATGGACTTCCACATCTCCATTGCCCCAACGGCCAATGGCGGTCACATCCTTGCAGAGACCTTTAGGGTCGTTTACTTCGGCGAATCGCATGTTGAGCGCGAGGCGCAATCGTTTGGCTTGCGGCACGACATCAACGAAGTTCGTCTCCGCTTTGTAAGCCACATACAGTTTCAAAAACTCCTCCGTCGCGCACGGGTCGAGTGCCAGCACTGCTTTTCGGAACGCCTCAAAAACCGGGCGAAGACCGGCCGACAAAAGATTGGGGTGATCCTCCAGCGTGTAGGTCGCCGTTGCATCGTGCTTCGGGTGGTAGGCGGCCAGCACAGCAGGATCGAGTTGCGGCGCCGCCCATACTTGAACCGCAAGGGCAGCCAGTTTGCCGGCGCGTGCCTGAATTGCCGGTTCATTCCATGTCTCAAGCTGGCCTAAGCCGTCATTGAGTTTCAGAGGGCTTTGTTTGAAGCCACCTTCCATGTCACGCTTATCGGTGAATGGACGGTCGCTGTATTCCGAGTTGTAGCCGGTCAGCGTCAGATTGCCCAAGGTGTGCAGGTAGGTTTCTTGCACGCGTTGCCAATCGTCGCCGAGCGCAGTGCGCCAGGCTGGACTGAGTTGGTCATTCTGCGGCAGGATGTGCTCGATGGTGTATTCATCCACCGGCACATGCTCCTTGCGTCCGTGGTTTTCAAAGCGGCGTAGCCAGTAGCTCCGGCTGCGAAAGTTGTAGAGGTCGCGGGTCTGAAGGTCGCGGTGAAATTCCTCGTCTTTGGGAAACCGGCGATACGACGGCAACAGGAGGAACTGCGCTTCGATGCTTTCCAGATAGCGATCCTTCTTCAGCGCCTTGGTGAAGGTCGCGAAGGTCTTGTTCATCGAGTTCGTCGGGATTGCGCAGATAGCACGCCGGAACACGTAGGACTCTACCATCCTTACCGCCCGCCCAAAATCCTCCTTGGGGAGATGCCCCGCCGCGTAGTCGTGATACAGTTCCAGCAAGAACGGATACGCCACGTCCACCTTTAGCTCGCGCAGGTCGTGAAAAGCGCGTTTCAAGTCCGGCTCACTCTCGGTCCCCAGCGCCATCGCGCAGAAGTGGCGGGCGTAGTCGCGGATGTCGCGGACCAGTGTCTCAACGTGGGTGTTCTCGTCCACCTCGCTATCCTTTGACAGTCGCGCATGGTCTTTGAAGGCATCATAGACGGCGTTGATGTTAGGAATCTCGCCAGACTTCACCGTGAGGTAATGCCGCATAAACCCGTCGAAATGCGTGCCGTAGGCTTCCTGCCCAAAATCCACCTCCATCGGCCGCCAGAACTGCTCGTATAGCCGCGTCTGTAACTTCGGCTCCAGCCCCATCAGGATGAAATTACGGATCAGATCGGCCTGACTCAGCTCCTTGCCCGTTGAGTTCATGCTCTCGAAGATTAACTGCGGATTGTCCTGATCACGATTCAACGCGATGTCCACCACCACCAGCTTGGCAAGCCCTTTGCACAGCGAGGCGAGGTCGCCCTTGGATTCCGTGATCCATCGCTTAAACAACGCATGGTTTGAAGTCACGCGCAGCGATTGTTCCTTGGGTGGCTCGGTGCTTCCTACAATGGCGGTGAGTGAGGCTTTGTCGGTCTGCGACAGCAACAGTTTGAAATGGCGGTCGCCTGACTCTTCCGGGTTCAGTAAGAAATAGTTTCGGATCTTGCGCTGCGAGAATCCATCGAACGGCTCGCCCTCCGCCACCGCTTGGGCCAATGCTGCCAGCATCAGCGTCACGGTGGTCAGGCGTTGTTGGCCGTCGATGACCAACAAGGGTGCCTGATGGGTGACCTGCGACAGCCCGCTTTCGATATAAACAATGGAGCCAACGAAGTGAACGGCGATCTTTTCGTTACTGCCACAGCGCACGACGTCGTCCCACAACTGGCGGCACTCTTTCTCGGTCCACGAATAGGTGCGCTGATAGATCGGGATGACGAACTGCGGAGACTTCTTGAGGAAGTCGAGGAGCTTGGCTTCGGTGGCTTTCATTTCTCGAAAAGTTATTGGTAAAGATTGGTGCAGGACCGAGGGCGGGATTTCATTTGGCAGCAGAGTCGGGTGATATTGTCGGCATCACATCTGGATACGGACCCAGGAACCGCTCGCCGTTGAAGTGGATCATGTGGTCGGGGTCTTCGGCGATCCAGACTTCAGATTCCCAGGCGATGTGGGAGACGAAGGTCTGCATGGTGCGGCGAGTCTCGAAAGCGGTGACGAACACCAAACCCGCTTTGCAGCCGGCGAAGAGGTCTTTGAGTTCCTTGCGGCGTTTGCCGTCCACGGGGCCGGCGCTGGTGACGGCTTCGATGAGCAGGAGCCAGTTGCGTTTGGTATCGTGGACGATGACATCGGGAATCTTGGCGGCGGAATCCAAGGTGATGCCGAGCGCGGTGAGGCCAGCGGTTTCGAGGTGGACGAACTTGTTCTCGGTGTCGCCGATATAGAGCACGACACCACCGGGTGCGAAGGCGGGGCAGAAGTGTTCGATGATGGCTTTGATGAGTGGGTTCTGGCCGCCGGGTGAAAGCGCGACCTGTGAGCCGTCGGGCAGAGTCACGGGAACACGGGCCATATCTCGTTTGCGGGCGATCTCGTGTCTGAGGGTTTCGCGGCTGGCGAGGTAGAGCTGCAGTGCCGGTGTCCATTCGAGTGTGCCTACCTTGCGGATGAGGGCGAGCGCGGTTGGTTCGATCTGATATACCGTCTTGCCGCTGTTGGTCGGACGATTGGGATCGTCGGGATTGCGCAGCAGCAGACCTTCCTCGACGAAGAACTTCACTGCGTCGTCGCGGATGGTTTCGCGGGTGTTTGGTGCGTAGCGGTTGCCGTAGGCTTCGGCGATGAAATCAATGATCGGGGTGATGCCGCGCAACGGGGCTTGTGCTTCTGTCCATGGTGCATCCGGCTGGAGATCGAGGAGAGCGAGCAAGGTGTAGGCAGCGGTTTCGTTGCGTTGCTTTGGCCCAAACTGCAAAGCGGTGAGCGCCTCAATGGTCTCCGCGAGCCGACGTTTTCGAGCGGCGGATTTTCGGTTGGGTTTATCGGCGGGCATGAAGGTGTTTGGTGACAAGTTGATCGATCTCATCCTGTGTGAGATCGAGCGTGGTCATCTCGCGGCCCATCGCTTGGAGCGTGTCGCGGTCGGGATAGGTCAAGGTGCGGAGGTCGGTGGCGTTCACCTGAGTGTGTCCGCTGAATCGGCGGAAGTATTGGTCCACCACCGTGGAGTTCAAAAAGGCATAGAGGCCGGTGGCGAGATGACGCTCCAAGCCGTGACCACTGGCGTGGAAGTAGTTGAGGTGGTTCTCAAAGCCGATCCAATCCGTCTTCACTTGGTCGGGATCGAACATGCAGGCCACGAGGCGGCGGCGCTCTTCCTTGGAGGTGAAGCGTTTCGTGAGCAGATACATGCCGGAAGGCACGAGCCATTGGCGAGTCTCTGCATTGTCCATGATGGCGTTCGGCTTGCGGGCTTCGAGTTTCGGCCAATGAACGGTGCCGCCGTTGAAGTGGCAGGGATAGAGCAGCGGCACGGTGCCTCGTTCGGGTTCCTTGCGCAGGGCGTCCTTGAGGCGGAAGTCCACGACACGCCCGGTGGAGACGGTGACGCCCAACGAGGCGAGGCTGGCGCTGAGGCTGTCCATGGTTTCTTTGGCCGCCGCGTGACCTGTGTTAGAAGGGATGTGGATGAACTTCTCGGAGTCGTGCGGGTGGACGATCTCAGCGAAGGGAAAGACGGTTTCGGTAACGTCGGCACCCTGCTCGCCACTGCTGCTGGAGACGATCATTTCGCGGGGTTGGTGACGACCTTTCACCGCGTGGAATATGATGTTTTCCTGCAACACGCTGTCTTCACGAAAAGCGGCCTTCCTGGACTCGAAGACGTGGAGGCGGCGCAGTTCGAGCTGGCTCAGGAAGTCCTCGCGAAATGGGCGGAAGTAGGGGCCATTGCAAAAGCTCCGGGGCGTGATGCCGACGAGTTGTCCGCCGGGAACGAGCAAGCGCTGAATCAGCGCGATGAAGCCAGTGTAGAGGTTGCTGGTTTCAACGCCAACGGAACGCAGCGCACGGCGCTCGGCAGAGTGGGTGCTGATTTTGCGATACGGTGGATTTGCGATGGCGGCATCAAAGGCGGGCGGCATGGAGCCGAACAAATCGCCAGATAGCCGCGACGACATTTCCTGGATGAAATCGGCAGAATGGATGGTGAACGTGAAGCGAATCCCCGCAGCGGTGCAGCGGCGCTCGCACTCGCGCAGGGTCGCAGCCAGCGCGTCCAGAATTTCACAATCGAGTTCGTAAAGAGTCGCTTCGATGGAACGGACGCCGTCGCGCTTTTCACAACATCGGGAAACGAATGCAGCGGTGAGGGAGCCAGCGCCTGCGCCCGCATCCAGCAGGCGCACTGTATTCGGGAGCGGCCCAAACATTGAAGCCATGAAGTCAGCCACAGGCATCGCGGTGAGGAACTGTCCGAGTTCCTCCTGGCGACTTCTGGGGTTTTCGATGGCTGCGATTTTCATGGCGTCATGCTACCAAGCTGAGCTCCGTTTCGCCAGCGAACAAACGGGTAACGTTCGCAGGATCGAGCGTGTTATTTCTTCCGGCGAACCAGAAGCAAACGGGGAGCTTGATGTTCTCCGCGTCCTTGCCCTCCGGCTCCAGAATGAGCATGTCCGAGCGGGCGATGGCCCAAGTCTGAGGATTAAGTTCCTGCCCGTAGAGAAAGACCTTGGCCAGGGGGTTGATTTGTAGAATGTGGTCCTTGGTGATGGAGAGGATACCGCCCGTTCCGCAACCGCAGTCGTTGACCGTGCGGGTCACCGCCTCATTGCCCGCCAGCGCCGCATCGAGCATCAGCACGAGATCCACCATGAGGCGGATGCCGTCACGGGGCGTAAAGTGCTCACCGGGATTCTGGTTCAGCGCTTCGTTGAACTTCCGCAGCAGGTGCTCAAAGACATAGCCCATCTCGTGGTTGGACATGGAGGCGGGGCGGAGGTCCACCTTGCTCTTCTCGTTGAAGCGCTCCATGAGCAGGTAGAGCAGGTTCACCCGGCTGAGGTCGCGGATGGTGTCGTCGAAATTGAAGGCGGCGAAGATTTCCCGGACATTCGGGGAGAAGCCCATGACATACTGCCGGAGGTTCAGGGCCAGATTGGCGTCATCGTGCAGGAGGCTCTCGTAGTTGAACTTGGAGGTGTTGTAGAAGGCGTAGCCCGCAGCCCGGCACAACTGCCCGTGGCGGTTTTCTAGCCCCTTCTCCTTCAGCGTGCGCTCTGTCTCCAGCACCTTGGTCTTGGTCGCTTCCAACGCGTAGTCGAGGCGGCGCAGGACGGTGAACGGGAGGATGATTTTCTGAAACTCGCTCTTCTGGAATGCGCCGTTGAGCAGGTCGGCAATCGCCCAGAGGAAGCTGACGACGCTGTTGAATTTGGCGGGTTCGTTCATGGAATCAGGCGGCTTTTAGAAAAGGATGAATGATGAAGTGGCGCTGGAGCGGTGTGGTAGGCATCGGAGAAAGAATGCGCGCATCCAAGCGGAAACGACTTGGAATGGCAAGGAGTTCCAGTCTCCTGCCGGGAATGGGGAGGCTGGAGGCTCTGGAGGGCTGGAGGGCTGGAGTTTGGGGCTGCGGGACCTTGAAAAACGAGTTCCGCGCGCCGCCAGTCCCGGACTGGAGGCGTGAGTCCGGAGCCTAGCGGCAGGTTTCGGAGTGGCCTGAAGTCGTGCAGGCACTCAAACGGCCAATAATGACGTAAAGAACTCATAAACAGAGGTTTATGGCCTTGTGATCGGCTGCGGCCGGCCCTTGGAGGCCCAAAATGTGCCATTGTTTCCCAATCATGACCTCATGATCGCCGGACATGACCTCATGATCGCCGGACATGACCCCGTGCTTGTGGAGCATGACCTCGTGCTTGCGGAGCATGACCGCGTGATTGCGGAGCATAACCTCGTGATTGCGGAACATGACCGCGTGTTCGTGGGACATGAACTTGCGTTCGTCAGACAAGAGCTCGTGTCCGTTGGGCATGACCTTGTGTTCGTGGGACATGAGCTTGTGATCGTCGGACATGACCTCGTGCTTGAGGAGCATGACCTCGTGCTTGAGGAGCATGAGCTTGTGCTTGAGGAGCATGAGCTCGTGCTTGAGGAGCATGACCTCGTGCTTGAGGAGCATGAGCTTGTGTTTGAGGAGCATGAGCTTGTGCTTGAGGAGCATGAGCTCGTGCTTGAGGAGCATGACCTTGTGCTTGAGGAGCATGACCTCGTGCTTGAGGAGCATGACCTCGTGCTTGAGGAGCATGACCTCGTGCTTGAGGAGCATGACCTCGTGCTTGAGGAGCATGACCTCGTGCTTGAGGAGCATGACCTCGTGTTCGGGAGTCGAGAAGCCGCGGCGGAGCGGCCCAGAGTGCTGTTAAAAAAAGTTCGGGGTGGAAGAAAAATAAGATCGACTTTTTTTTGAGCAACCTGAAAAAATTCATTCCAGCTCCGACGCTTCCGAAGATATTCACATGCCCGACCCTCTGCACCCGCACTATGACGAGCCAGGGGTTCGTTATGATTCAGGATTCGTAACTATTCAGCACCCCTAGCGAAGCAGGAGGGAGTTCCGTCGAGAGCGTTACGGATGCTGGTGATGAGGTTCACGCCTTGTTTGCGCGCGGTAGATAGGTAGCTGCGGATCACGCAAAAGACTTT
>Ga0209702_10002559_pt1 | contig 31397 bp, 27 predicted proteins | sample FRY01_FD_187210 | JGI IMG/M metagenome (GOLD analysis project Ga0209702, IMG submission 187210) | Freshwater microbial communities from Lake Fryxell liftoff mats and glacier meltwater in Antarctica - FRY-01 (SPAdes) (version 2) | ecosystem: Environmental > Aquatic > Freshwater > Ice > Glacier...
TTCTCTTCCGCCTAGCGGTCGAGATATTGGGGTAAGTAAGCAAGTTATGGCGGGCCGCTTAGGGGTAGGCGGTCCGCCTCTTTGTTTGCGGGACCAACCGAGGTCGCGGCGACGATGCGGAGGGCGGATCGGAACGTCACGGAGGCGCAACAATTTTGGGCAAACCTAAATCTTCCATGGACAAGTGGCCGAGTTATTCACAGGTTGCCGACAGCGATGGAAAAACTGCGCGAGGCTAAACCCTCAATTTCGCGGATAGGCATTTCGAGGAAGGTGAAGACCTTCGTGCTCGATACGAATGTTCTTCTCCATGATCCTCAGTCGATCTTTAAGTTCGACGAAAACAACCTCGCGATCCCGGTCGAGGTGCTGGAGGAACTCGACTCGATCAAGATTGAGCAATCGTCGGAGCGCGGGCGCAATGCCCGACGGGTGCACCGCTTGTTGCAGGAGCTGCTGCCCGACGCCCACGCGATGCATGAAGGCGTGAAACTGCCGAACGGCGGCACGCTCTCTATCATCATCAATCCCTACTTGGTGGATCCGAAGAAGACTTCTCCGGCGATGCAGCGGCTGCGGGCGATCCTGCCCGATCTCGCAAAGAAGGATAACCGGATCATCGCCGCGGCCCTCGTCGTGCAGGAACGATTTCCTCCTCCGACCGTGTTGGTGACGAAGGATATCAACATGCAGCTGAAGGCCCGCGCGGTGGGACTGGAGTCGGAGGACTACCTCAACGACAAGGTGCCGGAGGAAGACGATGAGTTGAGCTATCGCGAGATCGTCGTGACCGTGCACGAGCTCCAGCGATTCTGTTCGGAGGGGAGCTTTGACATCGGCGAAGAAGCCTCCGAGGCGCTCGATCAAAACGAATATGTGCTCCTCCGTTCCGAGGAAGGTAAAACGATGCCGGCGCGTTACTACGGCGATGGGATCGTGCGGCGGTTAAAACTGCCCGATGCGGTCAAGGCGCCCGGCGGCATCCCGATTCGCGCGCGCAATCTGGAGCAGCAATTTTTCCTCGATGCACTGCTGGACAACTCGATCAGCATGTTGACTTGCTTTGGCAAGGCGGGCACGGGCAAGACCCTCTTGTCGATTGCCTGCGCTCTGCACCTGACCAACGACGAAGAGGCGCGCTACGACGGCGTTTCAATCTCCCGTCCGGTCATTGCGCTGGGCAAGGACATCGGTTTTCTTCCGGGCACCTTGGAAGAAAAGATGCGGCCGTGGCTGCAGCCCTATTACGATGCTCTCGAGTTGCTGATCCCCTCTAAGCCCCCGAAGGACCCGCAGTTCGCGGCGAAGAAGGTCTCGGGGAAGAAGCACAAGAAGACCTCGGATCACTCGCATCTGGAAGTGGTTGGCCCGCCCGCCGCCCACGGCGGGTTTCACGGCGGCCATGGACCACCGGTGAAGCCCTACGAGCGTTTGCTCCGCAGCGGAATGGTCGAGATCGAGGCGCTCGCGTTTATTCGCGGTCGATCGATTGCCCGGCGGTTCTTCATCCTCGATGAGGCGCAGCAATTGACGCCGCACGAAGTGAAGACGGTGCTGACACGTATTTCGGAAGGTTCAAAGATCGTGTTGATCGGCGATCCAACTCAAATCGACAACCCGTATGTTGATGCGCGGAGCAACGGTCTCGTCTACGCGCACAATTGCATGAAGGGCCAGGCGTTGGCCGCCCACGTGAAGTTGACGAAGGGCGAGCGGTCCCGGCTGGCCGAGCTTGCGGCCGACCTCATGTAAGCGCGGCGGGCCGTGATCCGTGGTGACAAAAAAGGCGCACCGGAAAGGGGCGCCTCTTGAGGCCGTCGGTCCGAGGGGTGTTAGGCCGCGGCAGAGGATTTGAGCAGGGTAGGTTGGGCGTTCTTCAACGCGCTGTATTCCATCGCGAGAGCAAAGGCGCCGGTAAAGAGCAGGTCGCTGACGAGAGAGTTGCGGAAGAAATAAAGCGTTGGCGGAAAACCGGGATGCCCCACCGTCATCGCCTGCCACCAGCCGCCGAGCGTCTTGGCGTAAAGCATGTCGCCGGCCCACGAACCCGTGTTGCTGACCAAGTAGAAGAAGATCGCACCGCCGAGAGCGCCGGAGAAAAGGTTGAGCCAGTTCTTGCGCTGGGCGACCATCCAGCCGAGCGCGATGGCAGCGGCAAAACAGACGCTGCGGATGGCGACACCGCCGAAGGACCATTCATAGCCAAACTGAGTGGCATAGTAGTGATCGAGGTAGAGATCAGAGAGGGAGAGGGCCGCGAGCGGCACGAGCCACAGCCAACGATTCTTGAAATAGACGCCGCCGCAGAAGGCTAGAGCCATCAGGGGTGAGAAATTGACCAGCGCCGGGTCCCAGGCGCCAACAACGCGGTAACCAGCAGCAAGCACGATGAGCACAAGAGCGAACAACATGATGAGGGCAAGGTAGCAGACGGCGGCGGGTTGGACAGAATAAATTGCGGAATCGCGCCAATCCCCCCCGGTCAGGCCCTCTCGGCTTCGCGCGCCATTAACCAAAGGAGGTCAGAGAGGCGGTTGACAAAGGAGAGGAGCAGCGGACGCAGATTCCGGCCGTGATTTGGGAGGTCGATCAACCGCCGTTCGGCGCGGCGGGCGGTCACTCTTGCGACTTCAAAGGCGACGGCGCGGGCATTGCCGCCGGGGGTGGCCCAGCCATCGAAGGTGAGGCCCTTGGCTTCCAGCGAGGCGATGGCGGTGTCGAGGCGATCAAGATCGGCTTCAGAGAGGCGGGCAAATTTTGACGATTCGTAGCGAGCGGCATCGGTTTCGGCGCAGGCCACTTCGCCCATCAGGGCGACAAGATTCTGTTGAATCGCTTCGATGAAGGTGCGGGTAGCCTCTTCGGAGGCCGCCAGATGAGGTTTGCTGGCGCCGAGGGCGACGTTGAGTTCATCCAGCGTGCCGACGACTTCGATCTGCGGATGTGATTTCGACACCCGCTGGCCATACAACAGGCTGGTGGAGCCGTCGTCGCCGGTGCGGGTGGCGATGGAGCGGGCGCTCATGCTTCCTTCAGCAGGCGCGCGTCTCTGGTGCGTTGGGCCAGTTCTTTGATGGCTTCGTCGAGGCGCCGTCGCACGGGTTTTTCCATGCGATCAATAAATAGCGTGCCGTTGAGATGGTCGGCCTCGTGCATGATGCAGCGCCCCAGCAGCCCGTTGGTCACCAGCACATGGGGAATGCCGTGCTGGTCCTTAAATTTGACCGTGATGTCGTCGGGCCGGATGACGTCGCCGCGAATGTCGGGAAAGGACAGGCAGCCCTCTTCCAAAATATAATCGTCGGTCTGCGGATCGACCGAGATTTCGGGGTTGGCGATCACGATGGGCATAAACAAATCCAACGGTGGCTTGGCCCCGTCGAGCTCCCAGATGAAATCGATGTCGGTTTCGCGCAGATCGACGACGCAGAGCTGCAGGGCTTGGCCGATCTGCTGGGCGGCGAGGCCGATGCCGCGCGCGGCGTGCATGGTCTCGATCATTTTTTTGGCCAATTTTTGGACCGAAGCATCGAAAGTCGTGATCGTTGCACCTTTCTGGCGCAAGATCGGGTCGTTGTAGTGAACAATGGGCAGGGACATGGGTCGGTGGAAGTCGCCCCACCGTGGGTTTGCTTCCGTTCCCTCGCAATTCAATACTCCACGTCCTCGGGCTTTGGCGGAGCGGCGCAAGGGCTGGCGATGTTGCTCAAGTTGCTGGAGCGCGAAACAACACGCTCCGAAGCAATCCCCCTTGGCTCGATTGCGTGGTGATCGGCTCAAGGCCTGCGGCGACGATGAAGGCCTCGGCCGGCGGGAGTCGGCGCGTCTGGAGGCCGGTTTGCCAGCGGAAGAATGTGTAGAGGAGCGTCAACCACAGTTGCGCGCGCCAGCGGTCCAGACCGCGGGCCGGGAGCGCGAAGTCGACCCACAACCACTGCGCGTGAGGTTGAAGGCTTGCGGCGATTTTCGCCACGGCTCGCTCCGCCTCGTCGGAGTTGAAGCAGTCGAGAAAGAAGCAAGTGACGACGGCGTCGTAGTGCTGAGCCGGAAGGTTGATTTGCCAGAAATCGGCGTGGCGGAAAGTGACGTGGGACCCGCGCTCGCCGAGGCGGGATCTGGCCCGTTCGATCATCGCCAAGCTCGCGTCGAGGCAGTCGATCTCGGCCGAAGGGTTGAGGTCGACCAGTTTTTCGAGAAACCGACCATCGCCTTCGCCGGGGATGAGGAGGCGGCGAGCGGATCGGAGTGCGGGCAGCAGAGCGAACCGGGCGCGTTCCAAGTCGCCGCCAAAAGCCAGCCACTCCAGCGTTTGGTATCCTCGGGCGAGGCGATCAAAGTTGCCGGTGGCGGATTTCATGAGCCGAGCAGGGCCGCGAGTCCCCACGGCACGAGGGGCGTGAGCAAGACGACGTCGGCGAGCACGCGGGAAAGTTGGCGTCCGTGGCGGGGATGGCGGCGGTCCACGAGACCGAGGAGCACGCCGCTGGCGGCCGCGCACAAAGTAGCGATGCGCAGGGGCCCCGATTCGGTGACGGCAAACCCTAACGCGATCGCCGCGATGATCCACGGCAGGAGGCGAACAAGACGCCGGCTACCCGGGTATTGCAACGCGAGCGAGGTCTGCCCGTGATGGCGATCGACCTCGTGCTCCCAAAGAGAAATCAACGCGCAATCCGTGAAACAAAGGAGGCCGAAGAGGCCGAGCGGCGCCGCCACCTGCGACCAAGCATTCGGGATGCGCGCGAGGGTGAAACAGACGACGCCCGCCGCGAAGAGGAGGGCAACGCACATTTCCTTGGGCACCCGGAGGGGATGATGGCGGTGGACTAATTGATGAGAGAGCAGGTAGAGCAGCACGGGGAGGAGCACGAGGAGGCCGGATTGCAACTCGCGCAGCGAGAGCGTGTGGACCGCGAGACCGACGGCCGCGACGAGCATGGTCACCCACCCGACGAAGGTGGTCCAGCGATGCTGAAGGTAAAACAGGTGGCGCTGAGTTTGCATCTGATCAGCGGGTAACCGCCAACCCTCGATCCAGCGGTCAGCGGAGTAGGCGAGCCACACGGAGACGCCGAGCACGACATGATGGTGCCACGCAAGCGTGTCGCCAGCGCTGCGCGCGACGAGCCATTGCCACGCCACTGCGACCGCCGGGGCGTCGAGTGAAAGCACCGTCGGCCATTGCCACCAGTGCGGCTTGCCTGCCTGAAAGGGTTGCACGGTTCTGATCGAGCCAGATTTCCCGCCGCTGGCAACGCAGGGGACTTCCGCATTGCGGAAATCGTCGAAGTGCTGCGGGAGATCGGTTCGCCTGCGACGTTGCGGGGCACGGCTAAACTCTACGCGGTGGATGTGGTCTCTCCGTTGTTCAATCTTCCGATGGTCGATCCGCAGGCGGCGTTGCCGCGAGAGGTGTCGCCGCGCTGCCCGCTGGTGACGACGATGTGGGTGGTGGAAGCGAATGCTGCGGAGCGCACCTGCCGGTTGCGGGTGGTGACCAGCGAGCCTGCCACGGACGTCCAGCTGCCGGTGCAGATCAACGGCGATGGTCTGGGCGAGGGACAACCGGCGAGCACGCCACGACTGTTTGTCGAACCGTATGATCAGCTCTCGCCGGGGGCGAATCGTTCGCGCGATTTTGTGGTCGACGGAGGACGGTTGGTCATGGGCGCGAATGAGATCGTAGTGCTCGCCTCTGCGGCGATTACGGTGACACACATCGAGATGGCCGTCAGCGACTAGTAGGCAGTAACCGATGAATGATCGTATGAAAGCTTGCTGCAAGGTAGGGACGGACCGCCGGGCCGTCCGGTTGGATCCACGAATGAAAGTCAGCTGTCCTTAGTCGCGGCGGTCCCAGCGGTCCCGCCCTCAATCCGAAGGATTCCACGTTACTGCCCAGGGCGGGGTCTGGGGTTGTCTTGGTCTCGGGACTGTGAAGGTTGGGGGGTGCCAGCATGACCGCGCGCAAGCCGAATATCCTTTGGATCGTGACCACGCAGTGGCGGGCGCAAGCCTGCGGTTATGCTGGGGATTCCGATGCGCGAACGCCGACACTCGATGCCTTGGCGGCCCAGAGCGTGAATTATGCGCAGGCGGTAACGCCGCATCCCTTCGGCCCTTTTGCGCGCGCGGCGATGTTCACGGGAGTGCGCTCGCCGGAGAATGGCGTGCGAGATTATTTTGATCCGCTTCCGAGGGACTCCCGGACGATTGCGCACGAGATGGCGGGCGCGGGTTATCGCACGGCATTTTTTGGTAAATGGCATCTCGCGCCGCGCGATCCGGCCGCCCCTTTGGTTGGCGAAGCGCATGCGCGGACCGTCGTGGCCGAATCGTCGAGGGGTGGGTTTGGTTTTTGGGAAGGTTTCGAAAGTGGATTTTTGCTGAATGACCCTTGGCTGCACGGGACTCGCTTCCCCGAACCGGCGAGAATCGAGGGCTACCAAAGCGACGTGTTGGTCGACCGGTCATTGTCGTGGTTGGGCGCGCGCACGGAGGACGCACTGCCGTGGTTTGCCGTGGTCAGCTTGGAAGCTCCGCACCCGCCTTACGGTGCGGCGGCGGCAGGGATTCGACCACGTGAGGCCGTTTCGTTGGCCCTGCGGGGCAATGTGCCGACCGGTGGGAAGGTCGAAGCTCGAGCCCGCCGCGAGTTGGCCGGTTACCACGCGCATCTCGAAGCGACTGACCGGGCGATCGGTCGACTGATCGGGCATCTGAAAACAGAGGAGAGCATCGTGGTTTTCACCAGCGTGCATGGTGACATGCATGGTGCGCACGGTTTGTTCCGCAAAGGATGGCCGCACGAGGAGAGCGTGCGCGTGCCGTTGCTGGTGAGGCATCCGCGGGAAGTCCCGCGCCGAGTGGAGTCGGCGGTGTCGTTGCTCGATTTACCCGCGATGACAAAAGCTTGGAGCCGAGGAAAGATGTGGGAAGGATTACCGGAGCACGCCGGCATCTCGATGCCGAGTGTGGTGGCGCTCCCCGATCAAGGCGACCGTGCTTGGCGAGGGGTGCGCACGACGGAGCGCAAGTGGGTGTGCTCGGCCGATGGTCAACCGTGGTTGTTCTTCGACCTAGTTGAGGACCCGCTTGAGTGTCGCAATCTGATCGGGGAACCCGATCGGTGGCGCGACTTGGCGGCGTTGGCCGAGCGGCCTTAGGGTGGCCGAATCAGGTTGCGGCGGATTCGCCGGAGTCCGCTGAATTCATGGCTGATCGCGTGCCGGTTTCCCCAAATTGACGGCGGATCGCAGCCCCGATCTCGTGGAGCTTGACCGGCTTGCTGATGTAATCGTCCATGCCCGCTTCAAGGCACAATTCGCGGTCGCCTTGCATGGCGTTAGCGGTGAGAGCAACGATCTTAGGCTGGCGATCCGGCGGGAGGAGTTCGCGAATCTGGCGGCTCGCCTCGAAGCCATCCATCTCGGGCATCTGCAGATCCATGAGCACGAGATGGTAGTGGCGGGACTGAAGGGTGGTGACCGCCTCGATGCCGTTGCCGACCGCGTCGGCGCGATAGCCCAAGCGTTCGAGGAACCGCAGCGCGACCTTCTGATTGACGGCGTTGTCCTCGACGATGAGGACGTCCAACGGAAACTCTTCGGCGAGGAGTCGGCGACCGACCTGATAGGCATCAGCTTGGCGGCGATTGGCAAGTGGGTCGAAAAGCTGAGTGATCGCGTGGAGGAGGGTGGCAGTCTTGAGGGGTTTGAAGACGGTGCCGAAAGGAAGTTTGTCCTTGAGCTCGGTCGGCGAGGATTGACCGAAAGGTAGCATGAGGAGGCGCGGGACCTTGATGGGCGAGAGCGTCTCGAGTGGGGAAACCGGCAGCGTTTCGTCCCCATTGATAATGAGGAGAGTCGGAGGAGCGGGCAGCTCGGCGGCGACGATCAACGCTTCCTCGGGGGTCTCGGTAAAGGTGCACGGGACTTTCCATAAATCGAAGATGTTCTGGAGGTGGGCGCGGGTGACCGGATGGGGTTCGACGCACAACATGGTGCCCTCGGTGAGGGACTCCGGCGGAGGAGGGAGAGCACTGTCGGCCGGGGTGATGGCGGCCGAGGCTACAATCGTGAAGATGAAGGACGATCCTTCGCCGGGAACGCTCTCGACCCGAATTTCGCCGCCCATCAGGATGCTCAGGCGCTGCGAAATGGCGAGACCGAGGCCAGTGCCGCCGTATTTGCGGGTGGTCGATGAGTCGACTTGCGAGAAGGCCTTGAACAACCGACTGAGGCGGTCTGGGGGAATGCCGATGCCTGTGTCCTTCACGGCAAACTCCAGCACTTGGGGTCCGGCGGACGATGCGCTCTGGTTGCTGACGATCACGGCGATGCTGCCACTCGGCGTGAATTTCACTGCGTTGTTCACCAAGTTGACGACGATCTGGCGCAGGCGGGTGACGTCGCCGAGGATCCAACTGGGGACATCTGTTTCGATATGGTAAGTGATCTCGAGCTTCTTGGCGGAAGCTTGGAGGGCAAACAGGTCGAAGGCCTCCTCTAGGCACAAGGCGAGTTCGAAGGGCATCGCCTCGAGCTTGAGTTTGCCGGACTCGATTTTGGAGAAGTCGAGGATGTCGTTAATGATGGGGAGGAGAGCTTCGCCGGACGTCCGGATCGTGTTGACGAAGTCGCGCTGCTCACCTGAGAGCGGCGTTCCCATGAGCAAGCTGGTCATGCCGATCACGCCGTTCATCGGAGTGCGGATTTCGTGCGACATCGAAGCGAGGAACTCGCTCTTAGCGCGCGAGGCGGCGTCGGCCTCGGTCTTGGCGCGGCGCAATTGGTTCTCGGTTTCGACGCGGACCGTGATGTCGGTCAGAATGGCGATGAAATTATCGAGGTGGTCGGGCTCTCCATAGATGGGCTGGATCTCCAAATGGAGATGATACTTCCGGCCGGACTTGGAATAATTGACGACGTGGGTGGCACAGCCCCGACCGCGAGCCATGGCGCCGCGGACTTGCAGCACGCTGCGAGGATTGGTTTCTGGTCCGACCATGAACTCGACCGGGTTGCGACCGATCACTTCTTCGAGCGAGTATTCCATCACCCGAATGAAGCTCTCGTTGACCCATTCGATCGAGCCGTCGGGCGAGGCAATCAAAACTGGATTGTCGGTCTTCGATGCGACCAGAGAAAGTTTGCGGGCCTCGGCCTGACTCTCTCGGAGGGCCTGTTCGGCTTCCCGGCGGGCGGTGATGTCCTGCACGGTGCCGATGATGCGGGTGGGGCGCCCGCGGCTGGTGGCCACGGTCTTGGATCGGGTGTGGACCCAGCGCCAATCGCCCGATTTTGACCGAGCGCGGTATTCTGGCTCGATGAACGCGGCCACGCCGTTGAGCTGGGACTCGATCCGCCGCTGGTAGGACTCAAGATCATCGGGATGAATGAGCGACTGCCACGCCTCGACGGTGGCGGGCATCTTGCTGTGCTCGTAGCCGAGCATCGCCCAGAGTCCGTCGCTGTAGTAGACGTGGTGGGCGGAGACGTTCCATTCGAAGATGCCGATTTGCGTGGAATCCAAGGCGAGCCGGAGTCGTTCGTCCGACACCTTGAGTCGGGCTTCAATCCGGCGGCGCTCCTCGTTCTCGGCGAGAAGTTTTTGATTGGAGAGCTCGGCTTCGCGCTGTCCGGTCCGCGCCACGCGAGCGAGGTGGACGCTGAGGCCCAGCAGGAGAGTGATGCCGAAGCCGGCCAGGAGGGCGAGTTCGGGCAGGTAACGACGATCCCGGGCGAGGGCTTCTTTTGAAGGCGTGAGGCTCAGGCTCATGCGGCGATCAAAGATGGTGTAGGACTTATCGAGGGTGAGGGTGTCGTCGCGTCCTGCTAGCGGGTAGGAATCAAAGATGGGCACGCCGCCGATGCGAATGGTGGCATAGTAGTCGTCGGTGATCTTGGCGCGCTCGGCGACGATTGACCGCAGGAGTTTTGAATAGAGGTATTCGGCGGCGACGAAGCCGATCAGTTCCCCGTGGCGGGAGACAGGAGCGTAGATGACGACGCCGTCGCCTTGGCCGCCGATTTGCGTGGTGGAGGAAATCGCGGCGGTGCCGATGGCGGCGGTGCCGTTGCGATTGGTCTGAGTAGCGGCGATGGCCGACGCGCGGGCCGGACTGGTCGAGTGGTCGAAGGCGAAGGAGGCTTCGTTGCCTTCGGTGGGATAGACCCAGATCGTCTTGAGGTTGGGGTCGACATACGAGATCGCTTCGCAGCCGTAGATCCGCGACGAGGCCATGAGACTGTGGGCGTCGGCTTCCCAAATGACGGGACTGTTCTGGTCGGTATCGCCCCAGCGGCGGCCGATTTTCTCGATATCGTTGGCCTGTTGATCGAGTTCAAAATTCACCTGCACGGCAAGTGAATCCATGGCGGTCTGGGTCTTGGCGCCCAAGTAAACGAGTTCGCGCTCCCGTAGGCCGATCCAAAGAATCAAGGTGAGGGTCAAGCAAGCGATGACCGCAGGCATGGCCGACCAAGCCGGCGGGCCGCCTTCAGATTTGATGGCCTCCCGCCACGCGAGCACGAGGAGCGCCAACCCGGCGAGCAATATACTGATGGCGGCGACAGGCCCGGTGGCGGTGGCCGATCCCCACATGTAGGCGGCGGGTAAGCTGGCGACATAGCCAAGAATCGTCGAGAATCCCACCGAACTGGCGAGGGATCCGATGATGGCTTTGGCGAAGAGGCGCGGGCGGGCGCCCCATTTGGCCGCGCGCCAGATCAGCGCGAGGCTGACGAGGAGGAGGGAACACGCCGTGATCGACGACATCCGGCCAGGGTAGACGGTGTTGATAAGAAATTGGTCTCGGATGAGAATCTCATCAATCTGCCAGTCCACTTTGAATGCATATTCCAGCAGCGTGGCCAGGCTGACGACCGCCGGGACCACTGGCAACCACCGGAGTTGTTTGAGGCCGAGTTCGAGTCCCAACAGTGCTCCACCGATCAGGAAAATCGACACTGCTCCATTGATCTTGATGGGGGGAATACCCGCAAATGGCTGCAGTAAGAACAGGTTGTTACTGAACCAGCCGATGATCGAGGCCCCGCCTAGCGCGATCAAAAAGCACGCCAAAATCAGCGAAGTGCGCTCTGACCACGAGCGACGGGGCAAGGTGGGTAACAAATCCATTGAGGTATTTACCCTAGAATAAGGGGAATGTTCGGGCCGAGGGCAATGCGTTTTCTACCCGTGCTGTGATTTGGCGGGAAAAGTGATCACCGGTTCAGATCGATCGGGGATCGAGGCGGACGATCGGAGAATTCAATGGGACGCGGGGATTTTATTCTTTGGTCGAGGGATCGGAGGGAGCAGGGGTGTTGGAGGGTTCGTTGGCAGCATGGGGGGCCGGCGGGGGCGGCGCGGGCCGGGGCACGGGCGTTCCGGGCGTGACGAGATTGCGCAGGAAATTAGTCGGGCCGATCACGAAGGCCCACGAAGGTTTGTTAAGATCTCCGCTCAATTTGACTTCCAAGACATTGGAAAGCGGCGTGAGGACGGCACCGATGACGCTCTTGAGGATAAACTTGCTCTCCTGAAACGGGTAGATTCGCGCGTTAAAATCGAGCGTGCGTTGATCCAGCGAGTAGTTGCCATGGCCCGCGACGGCGGCGTTGGCTCCGGTCACGCTCACTTCGGAGAAATGCAATTTGTCGCGATCGACCGAGAAGTTAGCCCGCAGGTTGTTGAAACTCAGCGCGGTGAAGTTGATGAGCTCGGAGAGGAGACCGAGGAGGCGGATCTCGCCCAAGCCCTGGCCACTCAATTCCGCGTTGCCCGTGCCTTCGTAGCTGTAGGGGTTGTCGAGATCACCCTCGGCCGACACGTTGAGGTCGATCGAAACATTGGCCGTGCGCTCAACATAATCGTTGGTTGTGGGAGCGGGCTTCCCTTGTTTGTGGGCGGAGAATTCATCGAGGATCACCGCGGCTTGGCGGAGATTGGCCCGCTTCAGACTGAGGTCGAAACCCATCCGCTGTTTGCCTGGCGCGCCGTGCACCCGCAATTTTCCGCGGCCAGTGCCGAGGGCGAATCCAAAAATGAGTGGCTCGACGAGCAAGTTGTCGTCGTTGAGCTCTGCGCGAAACGACAACGAATCGAGGGGAAACCCATGGAGGGTAAACGGATCGTTGGAGCGACCTTCGATCTTCACATGCCGCTGAGGCCGCCCGGTCGCCTCGGGCCCGAGGAGATACCCCTTGGTCTTGATCTTGGGAGGTGTTTGAAACACGTAGGGCGAGAACACTTTGTCGAGATCCGGGCCGATCAGTCCATTCGCTTCCTCCAGTTTGAGGTTGGAATCAAACTCGAAATCCATGCGCCGCAGGGTGGGTTGGTGATCTTCGTTGCGACGGGTGAACGTGCCGCGAGCTGCGCCGGTCCCGCTCGTGACCGCGACTTCGATCGCGTGGTAGTAATGGGGCCGAAGGTAGATGCGCGTGACGGCGCGATCGAGCGCCACGCCTTTGATCACGGGCTTTAGGCAGTCGGCAAATACGAAGACTTGGGTCGCCGGGCCGTCCCGCCAACGGCCTTGGACGTCGACCTCGGCGTCGGGTGCCGCGGTTGGGAATTCGAAATTGCTCCAAAAGTTGGGCCACCATTCACGGAACCAACCGCCGATGTCGGCGGGCCGGAGCCGACCCTTGAGGAGAAACCGGAAGTCCTGAGTGGCGACATCGTGGGTATAGGAGCCCCGGGCAAGATTGGTGCCGATCTGGGCCCGAGCGTTTGTCGCGACAAAGGAGCGGCCGTCGAAGGAGACGTCGCCTTCGATTTCGTCGAGGGTCACGCGGTAAGCGTAAACATCGCGACCGCGGACCCGCCCGGAGAGATTGCCCCATCGACCGCCGGGTGCGATGGCTACTTGCAAATCGAACTCAGGGGCGGTGCCAAAGTTGATAAATGGGCGCAAATCGCGACCGAGGATCTGGCCCAACGGGAGCATTAAGCGGGGATCGAAGCGGCCGGCGACGTTGAGGAGGGCGCTTCGGGCGTTGGTGTTGACGGAGCCTTGAAGATGAATCGGCTCTGCCCCGAGGTGCAGATCGAGCTCAACCTCGGCGTGTGGAAGCTTGCGCCTGTTGAGGCGAAGGGAGAGGTCGGTGGCCACCGCGCCGTTCGATTCCACCGAGCGCGCCTCGATCTCGGCTTGGCGGAGGGAGATGCCCTCATCGTCGCGAGTCGCGCGCACCCGCAGCGTGGCGCGCACCCCGGTGGCGTGCGTCTGGCCGTGGAGCGAGAGCGAGTCGGTCTGAGCGTGGATTCGGGCGACGACCGGAGCATGGCCCCACAGAGGGATTTGGGTCGAAACCAGCAACGGACCGCTCATCACGGGAATGCGCTCACCGCCGCGGAAACCGCGAGCTTGTAACGACACGTGGGCAATCGCCCCGAGCTTTTCCGAAGGGCGCAAGGCGATCTCGGCGTTCGGGGAATCGAGCGATTCGAGTTGCCGAGAGAGCATGGTGAGGCGCCGACAGATCTCGGAATAGTGAGTAACCGCGAATTCAAGCAGGGGAAGTGAATCGGCCTGAGATTTGGGGAGCTCCCGCAGGTCGATCGCGCCGTGAATGTTGAGCGAAAGGTTGCCGAGCTTCGCCGACACTTGGGAGAATTCCAGCCCGTGCTCGATCGGGGCGAGGGTTAGGTCAATATCGTGCAAGATGCTTTCGCTCCGGCCGGAGTCGGAAAGCATGGCGGGGATCTGCATTCGCACATCGCTGGCGCGGATCAAGGTCGGTTTGAAGTGGCCGGCGAGGAGCGACCACGGATCCAGTTCAATATAGAGCAGTTGAGCGGTCGCGATGGGTTCGCTGAAGGAAGCAATCGTTAAGCGGGTGTTCTCCACTAGAATTCGACCGGAGGGATCGAAGGAGGTGTGGCCGAACTTAGCGGCGACGCCCGAGGCGGCCAGACGCGACTCGATCCCGCGCAGGATGAAGTCGGGGACCGGCAACTCACGAGACGTTGCGATATAAATCTGCACCGCGATCCCGATCGACATACCGAGCCACAAGGTCCAGCGACAGAGCGAGAGGACGCAATGGCAGGCAATCTTCCCGCCGCGCAAACAGGGTGCCAGCCAAGGTGTCATGGAGCGAACTGAACGGGCCCGCGAAAACTGGAAGCCGTGGCCGAAGGCATCGCGTCAGGGAGTCGCTGGTGGGGGGGGTGGGTCGATGGCGGGCGGCGGGCCGGGATCCTTGTCGGCGTAGGTCAGCTTCCAGAGAGCGTCGAGCAAGGGTTGCGGGATCTCGACGACGGCGTTGAGCTCGGGCGAGCCGGCATACTGAGTGGCTCCCCCAATGCGGTCGGTGAAGAAGAGCGTGAGGGTCTCCGTCTGCTCACCGCTGCCGCCCGGCAGGGTGATGCGGGCATCGAGCCGGAATTTCCACGGGTAATCAAGATCCCCAATCGTCACTTTGTTGGGGAAACCCTCCTGCACGAATCGCTGGGCCCGCAGCGCGCGCAACTGGGCGACGACCCCATCCACCGACTCATCGGGTGTGGTCCCGGGCAAGCCAAGGGCGCGTTCAATGATGACCGAGTTCGCGGCGAGGTCGGTGATCTGCAATGAGCTGATGGAGGCAGCGGCGGAAAGTTTGCGCAACAGCCGCTCGCGGTAGTTGAGGGGAGAAACGGCGGTGGCGGAGAGAATATCGCCGTCGACCAAGTAGACAAAACGCGCGTTGGTGACTCGAGCGTAAGTGAGGCGGTCGCTGGACACACCGATCTGGAGTTGCTGGGTCGTGGCGGCGGGGCCGCGCCCAATCGAGAGCGTGATCTCACGCTCGGGGCGGTTGAAGCCCCAGGTTTCGAGATCCGCATCACTGGGGGCATCGCTGACGAACTTTCGGGCGGAGAGCTTGCTGAGTTTTTGAAGGAGGGAGTCGACCAACTCGTCGTCGGCGGGGGAGGTTTGCAGGCCTTGAGCGCCGTTGCGGCGCACGAGTTGCCACCCGCCGGTAGCCGAGTTGGCCGCGCCGGCCTCGAGGCGTTGGAGCGCGAGCTCGGGTTGATTGGGCGCGGTCAGATTGACGGCGGTGACGGCGGCCGGATCGAGGTCGAGCACGGTGGCGTCGCGCAAGATCTCCTGAGCGTTGCGCAAAGCCGTGATCAGCCGGGCCGGAAGGTCGACGGTGAAGAGCGTGGCCTTGCCTTCGAGCATGGCGTAATACTCGACGTCGGGCTCGGTGGCGTGGTTGGCGCCGGTCGTGGCCGACGCGCCGTTGGCGATCGCGGTGGAGCCGAGGGGAGTGCCGAGGATCAACGTCTCGCGGCGATTATTGCCCTCGAGCGTGACGCGCAAGGTGGCGTTGGTGGCTGGGTTGGTTTCGGCGGTGCCGGGGTTGACGAAGTTGTGCACGCGCAGGGCATTGAGCGCGTTGATCGTCAGCTCGACGGCGGGTTTACTCGCGCGGGCAATGATCGGGGCCTCAAACGACCAGCGGCTGCCTTCGCGGCGCACGCGGATGCGCAGGTTAGCGGCGTTCTGCAGGTTGAGCGAGCGAGCTTCAAAGACGGGGATCGAGAAGACGGTGTCGGCCCGCAGATCCTCGATCGGCAAGGTGACGCTACGCGCGAGGCTGAGGTTGACTACGTGCACGCGTTGGCCGTCGGGGGAAAGGATGTAGAGGCGGTTGCCGACCTTGGTTTCGTCGCCGATGCTGAGGGTGATCGGTTGGCTTGCGTTGGCAGGGTTGCCCTCGAGGGTTACTCCGGAAGTGAAGGTGATGAACAGGCGAGGTTCATCGAGACCGTAGTCAGCAAGCGATTGGCGATTCTTCTTGAGGTCGGCCACGCTGAAGCTCGTCTCGTGTTCGAGAAACTGGAGCTCGTTGACGATCCGGCTGATCGCGTGAGGATTGGCCGGCCACTCGATGGGTTCGGCGAGCGACCAGTTGCCGCCTTGGCGAACTAAATTGACGGTGGTGACGCCCGGCCCGGAAATTTTGAGGGAGCGGATGTCGGCGGTCTCGGCCCCGAGCACGCGACGACGGGCTTCGAGCGAGGCCCGCTCGGTGCGCCAGCCCCGTTCGAACTTAAAGATAAAGAAGAACAGCGCGACGTTGAGGAAGAGAAGGATGAGCGTGACTTTGGTGCGCATGGCGGTGGGTTCCTAACTGCGGCGTGACCAGTAGACGAAGAGTCCGAGCAAGGCGGCGGCGATCGGGAGGGCAAAGATGAGGCTGTAGCGGAGTCTCATGAGTTCCTCTTGGCTGAGCGAGAGTTGAAATCGCTCGATCGGTCGGGTGGGGATGTTGAGCTGGGTATCGGAATCGATGGCCCAGTTGACGGCGTTGAGGAAGAGAAACTGGTTGCCTGGGCTGGCGATTCGGTAGTTGGCGACGAGGTCGCCTGTGCCGATTACCACGACCCGGCCGCTGCGCACACTGAACGGCAGGTTGTTGCGCACCTGCACGCGTTCGGAGGAGGCGACGATGCCGAGGCGGTTGTTCGGCGGCATGTTGGGCAGACCCTTGAGGTCGGCGCCGCGATTGAATTCGGGCACCTGGTTCTGGCGGTAGCTGACCTCGCCCCAAGCGGTGGTCGAAGTGGCGGCGAGGGTCGTGACGCTCAATCCACTGCCGATGGAACGGCCCGGATCGGGCCGCACGCTGCGGCACAGCCCGAGGCGCAGCGGGATCTTGTAGTCGATCAACGTCTGGGTGATCGGGTGCGCCGCGAGGTGGCGCACGATCAGATCGCCGTTTTCAGCGAAACTTCCGGCGTCGCCGTCGTAGATCACGACGTCGTCGACCAAGATTCCCCAGTCGTAGAGGAGGTCGTCGAGGCCGTGGGGCACGCCGGGTGGCAGCATCATGATCATGCGCCCTTCGCGCTTGGAGAGATACTCGCGCAACTGCTCCTGCTCAAAAGCCTCGTAGCGAACTTGCGGCGACGCAGCGATCAAGAGCGACGCGTCTTCGGGAATCGTCCGGGCCGAGCTGATCTGCAGATACTCCACGTCGAAGTTGCGCATCTTGAGCTCGTCGCCGAGTGCGGAGAGGCCGCGGCCGGGATCGACGTCATCAGGGCGCAGTTCGCCGTGTCCGCTGAGAAAGTAGATTTTTTTGCGGGTGGGGTTGGTCACGCCGAGGATGGCGGCAGTGAGGGCTTGCTCGCCGCGGAAATCTTGTTTTACGCGATCTTTGACGCCGTAGAGTTCCTCATAGGAGAGCCGTTGACGCTGGTCGCCGGAAATCAACAGGACGATGTTAGGTTGATCGATGCCGAGCTGGTCGGCTGCCCGCCGCTGCTGGTAAACGTCGATGAACTCAGTGGTGACCTTGCCGACCGGATTGTTCTCGGTGACGTAGGTGTATTCGCGGAGCAGCCCTTCTAAGTCGCGGTAGGCTTGGGCGACCACTTCGTTGTCGTCGTCTTCGGTGAGGGTGACGACGATGCGCACCGGCCGCTTCAGGTTGTGGAGGTAGGATTTGGTTTCAGGGGAGAGCGAGTAGCGTTGATGAGCCGTCAGGTCGAAGCGCCAAGCGTGGTTGCGGGCGAGGTAGTTGAGGCCGCCGAAGAGCGAGAGAAAGAGCACGGCCTGGAGCACGAGGTTGATCGTGCGAATCCATCGGGCGGTGCGAAAACTATCGGGTGAAAACATGGCGTCAGTTGTGGAGGAGCTTGGCCTCGACGCTGAGGATGCTGAAAATCAGGGCGAGGATCGTGCCGCTGAGGTAGAAGAGCAGTTGCCGGCTATCGATGACCCCGCGGGTGAAGTCGCCGAGGTGTTGGAGCACCTGCGCGTAGTCGATCACTTCTTTAGCCGGCTCGAGGACGTCGCGATTGAGCCACGTCGCGCCCGAGAGGAAGCCGAGGCCGAAGATCAAGCCGAAGAGCATGGTGAACGCGAGAATGCCCGCGACCGCTTGGTTGCGGGAGAGCGAGCTCGCAAAGACGCCGATGGCGATGAAGAGCAGACCGGACACGGCAATAAAGAGGTAGCCGCCGAAGAGGGGGCCGGGGTCCATGAACCGAATATCCCCCGCAAATTTATAGAGAATGTAGAAGAAGCCGCCGGTGGCCGCCCACATCGAAAGGTAGAGGAAATAGGCCGCGAAGTATTTTCCAAGGACCACTTCGGTTGTGGTGACGGGGGTGGTGAGCAACGTCTCGATGGTGCCGAGGCGACGTTCTTCGGCGAGGCACTTCATGGTCAGGAGTGGCACCATGAAGAGCACGGGAAACCAGAAGATTTGAAAGTAGACCTGGGCGGGCGAAACCTCTTGGGCGGCCTTGCTGTAGTCCTGCAAGATCCCGGTGAAGAAGAATCCCATCACGGCGAGGAAGAGGGTCGCGGCGATATAGGTGCTCGGGTTGACGAGCAGCATGCGGACCTCGTGGCTCAGGATGGTGAAGAAGTGGCGCATGGGGTCAGGAGGCGGCGATTTCTTCAGCTTTGACATCCCAACTGCGACGGGTCGCAGCGAGGAAAACATCTTCCAGAGTCGGGTGAGCTCGGCTGAGGGAGCGCAGGCGGAATCCAGAGTTGTCGAGCACGTGGAGAAGGGACTCGCCGAGGTCGTCGTCGCGATGGGTCGTCAAGGTGAATGCGCGGAAGCCCGCGGCGTCGGGCTCGGTCGTTTCCGTAATCGCGAGGGTGGGATCGACGGTGACGAGCAGCTCGGCGAGCTTGCCGGGATCGCCGGCGAGTTCGATCCGGTAAGTCGAGTGCCCGAGCACGTCGCGGCGCAATTCGGCGGGCGTGCCTTGGGCGACGATGCGGCCCTGATTGATGATGAGCACGCGGTCGCAGGTCATCTCGATCTCCGGTAGAATGTGGCTCGAGATGATCACGGTCATCCGCCCGCGCAGGCTGGCGATGAGATCGCGGACGATGAGGATCTGATGGGGGTCGAGTCCGATGGTGGGCTCGTCCATGATGATGACCGGCGGCTCGGCCAGAATCGCCTCGGCGATGCCGACGCGTTGACGAAATCCCTTGGAGAGCTTGCCAATGATCTTGTGGCGAACGCGCTTGAGATCGCAGAGCTCGAGCACCTCATCGATGCGCGGGCCGAGTTTGGAGCGGGGGACTTCTTTTAGGCGGCCGCGGAAATAGAGGTATTCGGAAACCCGCATATCCTCGGGCAGCGGGTTGTTCTCGGGCATGTAGCCGATGGAGCGCTTAACCGCATCGGGGTGGGAGGCGACCGAGACCCCGCAAATGCTGACCTTGCCGGCCGTGGCCGGGAGGTAGCCGGTGAGGATCCGCATGGTGGTCGACTTGCCCGCGCCGTTGGGGCCGAGGAACCCGAGGATCTCACCGCGGCGCAGCGAGAAACTGATCCCATTGACCGCCGTCACGCCAGCGTAGGTTTTGACGAGATCCGAGACTTCGATGGCGAGGGTGGGTTCTGACATGCGAGAAAAATGATTCTGCGCTCGGTTCGCCGGGGTTCAACTCACTTTCTCAAGCGTGACCTCGCCGGCGGAGAAGCGTTGGGAGCGTCCGTTGGCGTCGCGCACGATCAAAGAGCCGGTGTTGTCGATCCCGGAGGCGGTGCCGGCGATGCGCTGTTCGCCGTTGAGGACGACGATCGAGCGACCGCGCAGCACATCGTAATGGTTCCAAGAATTGGCGAAAGTCTTCAGATGGTCGCCTTCGATGAATTGCGAGTAAGCCAGAAAGACCCGACCGATGAGCGCCGCGGCGAACCGATTGAGATCGAGGGGTTGGTTGGTCTGCTCCGCGAGGGAGGTCGCGCGGTCGGCGAGGTCGGCGGGGAGGGCCTTGGTTGGCGGATTCACGTTGAGACCGAGGCCGAAGACGAGGTCGCGCATATGGTCGGAGTCGATCCGCGCCTCGGTGAGCATGCCGCCGGCCTTGCGGCCGTTGAAGACGATGTCGTTGGGCCACTTGAGCCCCGCGCGCACCGAGCAGAAATTAGTGATGAGCTCGCAGATGTTGACGCCCATCCAGAGGGTGAACGTGGGCATGCGCTGCAGTGTGATGTTCGGGCGAAAGGCGAAACTGGCGTAAAGGTTGTTGTGGTCGCCGCTGTGCCAGACGCGCCCAAAGCGGCCGCGGCCACGGGTCTGCTGGCGGGCGAGCACCACGAAGGGCGCTTCGCGGCCATCGGCGAGCTGGCGGGCGGCCTCGTCGTTGGTGCTATCGACTTCATCGAGCAAGGTGAGGGAGAAGTTGCGTTGGCGCGACCGCAGGAACACCTCGATCAGGCCAGCATGGAGTCCGACCGGCATCTTTGAGACCCGGTAGCCGCGTGCTCGGGCAGCTTCAAATTCGAACCCGACGGCGCGCAGTTTCTCCATGTGTTGCCACACCGCCACCCGGCTGATGCCGAGCTTGGTCGCGAGGACGACGCCGGACACATACTCGGGAGCATGGGCAATCAGTTCGCGAAGGATGACGAGTTCGGCGGAAGACATGCGCAGGAAGGGTTGTCACTAGAACCGTGATGGGTAGGAAGGTGCAAATGTCATTTACGGAATTCGAACGTTCGCTCTCCCTGACTACCCCGCCCGCCGAAATTAGTTCCGCACTCTTGGGGCTATGGCATGACGCCCGCGGGGACTGGACGCGGGCTCATCAGTGCGTGCAGGATGACGCTACGCCGGAGGGGGCTTGGGTCCATGCCTACCTCCACCGGAAGGAAGAGGACGAAGGCAACGCGGCCTACTGGTATGGCCGAGCGGGGCGACCGGTTGCGACCGGACCCTTGGAGGACGAGTGGAGGTCGGTTGCGCAGGCGCTGGTCGCCTGAGGCCGGACCGCGTCAATTGCGCTTCCGGTAGGTATAATCGAAGCCCTGGCGCCCGTAGGTATTGCGGGTCGCCGCCTTGATTTCCTTGGCGTTGTCCGGATCGACAAGGCCGACGTCGTCGGCTGACTCCTTGAGGTCGGCCATGTTTTCTAAGCGTTCGTCCTCGGCGTAGGTTTGGAGGGCGCGCGCATCTTGGCTGAGACCGAAGAGCGGAAGGGTAAAAACATTCAGAAACTCGCGATCGAGTCGGCTCAGGTAGCGATTCTTGGCGAGGGCCGCGAGTCCCTTCTTGGTGTGAATCTCCCGCTCGCTGAAGACCGGTGGCTTCTTCTCGCGCACGACGTATGCGGGCAAGCGGATGATCTTGTTGCGGGGTTTGTCGATGTCGCGCATGTCGACTGATTCGTCTTCGGATTCCACGATCGGTTTCGGGGGATTATATTTGGGCATAGCGGCCGCCAAGGCCGCGGCGACACCGCGGGAGATGGGGCGAGGGCGCTCGGGCGTTTCCGCGGCCGGTAGTTCGGAAGACTGGGCGCGCAGCCCAGCGGCCCCTGCACAGACGAGGGCGAGCAAGCCAGCGGCGAGGACGGTGCGCGCGAATGAGGTCATGGAGCTTTGGAAAGCGGAGCCGGAGATCGGTTCCTGCCAAACTCCGAGAAACCAGTAGCGATGCGACCCGTCAAGCGAGTCTCGTCGAGCGAACCGGTTAGGCGGTCGGTGCAGGCGCGGGCGCGGGCTTGATGAATTTGCCCAACACGAGTCCGGCCACCGTGAAGGTGAGCGTGCCGTAGAGCAGGCTGATCAGTCCCCAGCTCCAGAGATGAAGCCACCAAATCGGCTCGTTGAGCGCGAGGAGCAAGGACCCGGTCAGGCCGAGGAACGTGCTCAATTTGACCACGCAGCAATACCCTTTGAATGACCCAGCGGATTTGCGCAGGAGAATCCCGAGCAGGAAGGCGACGGCGAAGTAATGCAGGTAGCCCTGCACAAACATTTTCGGTTCCATCATCAGATGCCTGCTTTCATAAAATGGACCATCGCACTCGGGCCGGATTCGAAGAGTTTGGCGGCGACCGCCGGATCTGAGTTCAGGCGGGGAACAACCTAGATCCCTGTAGCGGGAAACACGGCGTCGAGGGCGGCCAGAGTCGCGCGGTCGTCGGTCGTGACGGAGAGAGCTTGGGAGGGGAAGGGGCTCATCCAGAAGATGGCTCCGAAGACAAACATGGCCAGAGCTGCCAGCGCAGGCGCAATCAGGTTGTTTTTCATGGGGTGGTGGGGTTGCGCGGCGTCTTGCCGCAGGGGGAGAAAGCGCCCAAGAGCTAGCCCCGTTCCCGAGGGGGATCAACCCCGCACTTGGCCAGTGCCGATCACCCACCACTTGTAACTGCACAACTCGCGCAATCCCATCGGACCGCGGGCGTGCAACCGGTCCGTCGAAATGCCAATCTCCGCTCCCAGTCCAAACTCGAAGCCGTCGTTGAAACGGGTGCTCGCATTCCAGAGCACCGCGGCGCTGTCGACGGCCACCTGAAATTTGTGGGCGGCCGCTTCGTCTGTCGTGACGATCGACTCGCTGTGCCCCGAACTGTCGCGGTTAATCGTGGTGATGGCCGTGTCGAGATCGTCGACGATCCGAACCGCGAGGATCTTCTCGAGAAATTCGGTGGTGTAGTCGGCGTCCGTGGCGGGGGAATGGGCGAGCCCGGCCTGGGCGAGGAGGGCGGCGCTGGCGGGATCGCAGCGCAGCTCCACGCCGGCGTCGATGAGGGCGCGCGCGGCGAGGGGGAGGAATTTCTCGGCGACCTCCCGATGCACAAGCAACTGCTCGGCGGCATTGCACACACCGGGCCGCGACGCCTTGGCGTCGACGATGATTTTTGCCGCCATCGCGAGGTCGGCCGCGCGGTCGACATAGACGAAACAGACCCCGGTGTAGTGTTTGATGACTGGAATCGTGCTGTTCTGCGCGACGAAGCGGATGAGGCTCTCGCCGCCGCGCGGGATGATGCAATGCACCAGCGTGTCGAGCTTGAGAAGGGTGTTGAGCGCCGCGCGATCAGTGGTGGGGATCAGTTGCACCGCGTCGACTGGCATACTGGTGTCGGTCAAAGCTTGGGTGATCAGGGCTGCGAGCGCGGTGTTGGTGTGAAAACACTCCTTGCCACCGCGCAAGATGGCGGCGTTGCCACTCTTGAGACACAGCACGGCGCAGTCGATTGTCACATTGGGACGTGACTCATACACGATGCCGATCACGCCAATGGGCACGCGCACCCGCCGTAGCACGAGACCGTTGGGACGTTGGGTTTCTTCGATCAGTTCGCCGACGGGGTCGGGCAAGGTGGCCACTTGGCGAACGCTCTCGGCGAGCCGCTCGAGCCGCTCAGGCGTGAGGGTAAGCCGATCAATCTGCGCGGGCGTCTGGCCGTTGGCCTCGGCGTCGGCGAGATCTTTAGCGTTGGCCACGAGGAGTTCGTCGCTATTTTGCGTCAATAGATCTGCGAGGCGTTGTAACGTGGCGTTCTTCGTCTCGGTGGGGATGGTCGCCAGAATTAAAGAGGCGGCGCGGGCGCGTTGGGCGATCGTGGTGATTTGCTGGGAAAGTTCGTCAGACATGAATGAGGATAAGTCTCACGCAATGCCCCGACAGCGCAAAGTCAAAATGGCAGCGCGAACCATCCCAAGCATCAGCGCCCTTGCTCGCAGCCAGTGATGTCAACTATGGGATGACATCACTGGTTGTGAGGGGACGGGGGCGTTTTTTATATACCAACGTTTTTTGGAATTTAGATTTTATCATCGCGAGAGGCTCCCCAAACCGTGCTGGTTTGCGTGGAGTGCGCGATGAACCCTGGGTCGCCCACTTTAATAGGGACGGCACCAATTCCGCGAGGCTTGCGTCGGGGAGGGTTCATTCTGTCATTGCGAAGGAGGCGTAGCCGACTGCGGCAATCCCCGAATACTCGTTGTCGACGTTTGCCAGCGTTCGTGGATTGCCACGCCGCTACGCGACTCGCAATGACAGTCTCTTGGTTTAACGACATTGGTAATCTACGAATCGTTGATGGCGATTGGAGACTAACATGGATGGCGGGATCATGGCATCTCGCCTGGGAAATCTTTGGTTGTTCAAAGGCGGGTCAGAGACCGCGCCCTACTTTTGCTTACTCGAACAAACGGCCGCGGTTGAAGCGCCAGATGGAGAGGGCCATCACACCGGCGGTGATGCCGCCGAGGATGCCGAGAATCGGAAGGATTTGCATGAAGCTGTGGCCGGCCCAGAGGACGGAGGTGAAGCCTTCCATCGACCAATAGACGAGGGTGAGTTTGCTGAGTTGCTGGATGAACTCCGGCATGATGCTCACGGGGAACCACGCGCCGCCGAGTGAGCTCATTAATAAAATCAGGAAAGTGGCGAGTCCGCTGGCGGCTTCGGCGTTGGGCGAGATCGCAGCGAGCAACATCCCAAAGGAGGTGCAAGACGCGGCGGCGAAAATGCAGACGAGGATGAGAAGCGGAAGATGTGGCAGCACTTCGATGCCGAAGAGAATATGGCCGGCAAAGAAGAGCACCATCAGTTGGGTGAGGCCAATACTGATGCCGTAGAGAAACTTGCTCCAAAGGATTTGCGCGCGCGTGACGGGGGCGGCGAGGAGTCGCTGGAAGATGCCCGCATCGCGCTCGCGAAACAGCGCCGTGGCCGAGGCGGCGAGCGCGAAGAGTAGAAACTGGATCGCCCAACCGCCGACGATCCGTGTGGCGGCGGGGCTCTTGACCTTGGCCCCGACGACTTGCTCGTTGTCGATCTGCACGATCTTTGAGAAAATGTCGGCGGATTTTTGAGTTTCAATTTTGGAATTTGGATTCGCGACTGGCGTGGCGGTTCCGGATGGCGCGGGGTCGTTGGTGTTGAGACGACGCAACGGAATGCCGCCGGATTCGATGTGATGTTCAATCTCTTTGGGATCACCTCCGAAGGAAGCCGCGACAGCGGTGGCGATGCGGCGGTTGAATTGTTTCGCTCCTGATGCGCCGAGGTATTTACGCGCACTGGACTGGAGCGATTGGCCGAGCAGCGCCGGGACGTTGGAGAAAATGGCTTTCTGGAGAATGCCGTAAACGGTCTGCGTCTCGATATCGTTGCGCGGGTTGGAGAGGATTTTCAGGTGCAGACCAAAGGAATCGTCGCTGATTAAGTCGGTGGGAATGATGAGCGTGAAACGAAAATCAGGATCGGTCGCCTGCATGAGCGCGCGCGCGTCTGCTTCGGTGAGGGGGCGGGTGGATTGATCGGGGTTCACATACTGGGTGAGCACGTGGAAACTTTTTTCCGTTTTCAGCGCATCCACGAGTTTGGCGGCAGCGGGGTTGGCACTGGCGTTGACCACGGCGAGAGGAATGCCCCTCGGACCGGAGTCGGAGCTATTCACGCCGAAGATCTGACCAAAGAGGTAGATCAGGGCGAAGGGCACGATGAAGGTGAGCGAAACCGCCGCCTTGTTGCGGAAGAAATTGGCGAAATCTTTTCGGCAGAGAATGAGGATGATGGACATTTTTGATTTTAGATTGCCGATTTTGGGATTGGCCTAGGCGTCGCGAATCGAACGTCCGGTGAGGTGGAGGAAGAGGGCTTCGAGGGTGGGGCGTTGGCGAGTGAAGAGCCGGGCGGGCAGGCCGAGCGATTCCGTGAAGGTGTAGAAATCGGAGAGTTTGGATTTCGGGTGGGGGCGGAAGCGGTGGATGTCCTCCCGCGTTTGCAACTCACCTTGGGCGGCAAGTTGTTCGGCGAGTGGAGCGGTTTCCGGATTGGCGGGGAAACGGATTTCCTCCTCAAAGGGAAGTTGCGCGAGCAGTTCATCAAGCGTGCCGAGGGCGTGGAGTTTGCCGTGGTCGATGATGCCGATCCGCGAGCAGAGGCGGGTGGCTTCCTCCATGTAGTGCGTCGAATAGATGATGGTGAGGCCGTCGCGGTTGAGGCCCTCGAGATACTCGAAGATGGCGTTGCGCGATTGCGGATCGATCCCGACGGTGGGCTCGTCGCAGAGCAGCAGCTTGGGCCGATGCAAGAGCGCGGCGACGAGGTTGAGGCGTCGTTGCATGCCGCCGGAGTAGGTTTTGACCGCATCCTTGCGACGGTCGGTGAGTTGCACGGCGTTGAGCGCGGCATCGATTCGGTCGCTGAGGTCGCTTCCGCGCAATCCGTAGAGGGAGCCGAAGATACGGAGGTTCTGTTCGGCGCTTAATTCCGAGTAGAGCGCGATGTGCTGGGGCACAAGGCCGAGGCTCATACGAGCGTTGGTATCTGCTGCGGTCAGGGGCTGGCCGTCGAGGTTGAGAGTGCCAGCATCGGGAGCGCGGAGGCCGGAGATGAGCGACATCAAAGTGGACTTGCCGGCACCGTTGGGCCCGAGGAGTCCGAAGAACTCACCGCGCGCAATGTTCAGTGAAACGTCGTCGAGGGCCGTGAGCGATCCGTAACGTTTCGTAACGGAGGAAAGCGTGAGCATGGCCCAAGCTTTAACTCCAGCGGGTTTCGAATTCGATCCGAATCGCTTCGAAATGTTGTGATGGGCGACGAGCTCGCCTCGCAGTCAGCAGGCTTACTTCCCAAGGGCGGCAACCCTCGAGGTGAGGGACATGAAATGGTCGTCGGGCACGATGGGGCCGAGGTGGCGGACGGTCTCAGCGCCGAGGTGGGAAGCAATCTGGCCGCAGGCAGGGAGCGGTAGTCCGCGGAGGTAGCCGGAGAGGAAGCCAGCGGCCCAAGCATCACCGGCGCCGTTGGTGTCGATGGCGTCGCTAATCGTCACGGGAGCGATGCGGTGGAGCTCGTCGCCTTGGGCGATCCACGCGCCATCTCGGCCGACCTTGACGGCGGCAACGACACCTTCCCCCGCGAGGCGGCGGGCGAGGATATCGTAGCTCTCCTCGGATTCGTAGAGGGCTTTGATTTCGTCTTCATTGGCAAAGACGACGTCGATGCCGGTCTTGAATTGAGAAAAGAGCCAATCGCGGGAGGCGCCGACGACCTCAAACGAGGCGAGGTCGAGACTGACGGTGCAGCCGACGGCGCGGGCGGCGGTGAGCACGGCGTCGGCAAGGGCGCGGTTGAACACGAGGTAACCTTCGATGTGCGCGTGGCGGCAGCCGCGGAAGTCGTCGACGGAGATCTCATCGGGCGAGAGCGTCATGGCGGCGCCGAGGCTGGTGCGCATGGTGCGCTCGGTATCGGGCGTCACGAGGGCGAGACATTGGCCATTGGGGACGTCGCCGGTCTTGAATCGGGAAGCGTCGACGCCGCCGGCAGTGAAACGGTCGCGGTAGGCGCGGGCGTAGTCGTCGTTGCCCAGTTTGCCGAGAAAGGTGGTCTTCAGTCCGAGGCGGCTAGCGTTGAGAGTGGTGTTGGCCGCGGAGCCGCCAGTCGACGTGGCCGGAGGTTGATCGAGCAAGCGGAGGAGCGAGCGCATCTCGTCTGGATCGACGAGCACCATGCCTCCTTTGTCGCCGGGCACTTTGGCGAGGACATCATCGGTCACCGAGGCGAGCAGGTCCATGATGGGGGAACCGACTCCGATGAGATCGAAGGAGGGCTGGGCGGGATTTGACATGTCGGGAGGGAGCGGGATCGCGTCGGAGGAGCTTAGTTGAACACCGTCAGGCTGGTCGCGAGGATTAGCTCTTCGTCCACTTCGACGAGGATGGAATATTCGCCGGGGGTGGGAAACGTGAGGTTGCGGATTTCGTTGATGAGATTGATGCGCTGGAGTGGATCGGGGGATTCGAACGAGCGTTCCATGAGGGGATGCATACTGGTGGGATCGGTGCCCATCGAGATGCGCACTTGGTGCTTGCCGGTGGAGCAATCGGTGAGCGTGAGAAACCACACCATCAGCGGATGGGTGACGGGAAACTGCTTGGCCCGGATATTGGAGAACACTCCGAGGATGGTGTGTTTGCCGGTCGCTGGATCGATGTGGGCACCGTCGCACGTGATCCAAGCCAACAATTGTGGTTTCGAATTCATACCAAATTGGGAAGGGCGCACTGGCACGGCGCAACTCATTTTGCTTGGACCGTCCTGTCCTGCGCGACTTAAGTGGAGTTGCATGGACACGCTTCGCCCCATCCTCGATTCCTTGGGAGAGTATCCCCGGTGGTTCGTGATCGCCTGCGTGACCTTGGTCGCGGCGGCGGGGTTGTGGGTGCTGTCGAAGGTGTTGAAGTGGACGATTTACGTGCTCGTCGCACTGATCCTTCTCGTGGGGGGGGGCGCGGTGGTGTGGTATTTGGTTGGGTAATCTGTCTCCGAGCGAGACCTTGGAGTAGGCCGACCGGGGCAGGATCAACGTGAACCTAACTTTGACCGAGGTGATCAGGCTGGGTTTGGCGAGGGGCGAATTAGCCAAACGGATGAAGAAGAAGCATCCCGAGATCGTGAAATCGTTTACGTCGGGCTACACGGGGGATTCGATTGGTTAGCACGGCGTGCTGGATCCGGAGCAGAATTTCATGGGGAAACCGGATGGCGCGGGGGAGTTGGACAAGACCATCCGGCGTTTGCGGGATGCCTGGCCGGCTTGACCGGCCCAGGACGGGGCGGCGGTCGACCAAGGGAGCGCTGGAAATCCGCGTCGATCGGTTTATTCGGCCATGACGGGAGGTTATTGCGGACTTTTCCTTGTCAGCCTCGGGGGACAAGGCTTAACCCTTTCCGATGAAATACATTTTCGTGACCGGGGGAGTGGTTTCGTCGCTCGGCAAGGGGTTGACCGCGGCGTCCTTAGGCGCGCTCTTGGAGCTGCGCGGACTCACCGTCCGAATCCAAAAATTTGACCCCTACCTCAACGTCGATCCGGGCACGATGAGTCCGTTCCAACACGGCGAGGTTTACGTGCTCGAAGACGGGGCAGAAACCGATCTCGATCTCGGTCATTACGAGCGGTTCACGAGTGGTAAACTTTCGCGCTTGAACAGCCTCTCGTCCGGGCAGGTTTACGAGTCGGTGATCCAAAAGGAACGCCGCGGTGATTATCTTGGGAAAACCGTGCAGGTGATCCCGCACGTGACCAACGAGATCAAAGACCGCATTTATGCGGGAGGCAAAGACGTCGACATCCTGATTACTGAGATCGGCGGCACGACGGGCGATATCGAAGGACTGCCGTTTCTCGAGGCGATGCGTCAGTTCGCTCTCGAGGTGGGGCGGCGCGATGTGCTCTTCATCCACGTCACCCTCGTGCCGTTCTTAAAAGCAGCTGGGGAGCTCAAGACGAAGCCGACGCAGCAGTCGGTGGCAAAGTTGCGCGAGATCGGTATCCAGCCGGATATTCTGGTTTGTCGCACCGACCACCCGCTTGACCACAGCCTGCGCGACAAGCTGTCGATGTTTTGCAACGTGCCTGTGAAAGCAGTCGTCGAGTGTCGTGACGTCGAACATTCAATCTACGAACTCCCGCTTGCCTTGCAGCGAGAGGGATTGGACGAGTTGGTGTTCGATCTGTTCGGCCTTAAGAAGGCGGCCCCGACGAAGCATATTTGGAATCAGATCGTGGACCGGATCTTGAATCCCGTGCATGAGGTGACGATCGGCGTCGTGGGCAAATACATCGAGCTGCAGGACGCCTACAAATCCGTTTACGAGTCCATCACCCATGCGGGGATCGCGAATAGCTGCCGTATCCACATCGTGCGGATCGACGCCGAGGATTTGGAGAAGAAGGGCGGTTTGAACGTCCTGCGTCCGCTCGATGGAATTCTTGTGCCGGGCGGATTTGGCGATCGCGGCACCGAGGGGAAGATCGCGGCGGCGAAATATGCTCGCGAGCACGACATCCCTTACTACGGCCTGTGTCTTGGACTGCAGATCGCGGTGATCGAATATTGCCGCAATGTGTTGAAGCTAAAAGGAGCGGGCAGCGTTGAATTTGAGGCCAATCCTGAGCATCCGGTCATCAACATGATGGAGGAGCAGAAGAAGATCATCGACAAGGGAGCGACGATGCGGCTCGGCAGCTACGAGTGTGCGATCACGCCGGGCACTCATGCCCACCGCGCCTACAAGACCGAGAGTGTGCGCGAGCGGCATCGCCACCGCTACGAGGTGAACAACGACTACGTGGCGCGGCTGAAAAAGGCCGGCATGGTGTTCAGTGGGATCAATCCTCGCCGAAACCTAGTTGAGATCATCGAGCTCAAGAAGCACCCGTGGTTCGTCGCCGTGCAGTTCCACCCTGAGTTTCAGTCCAAGCCGAATCAGGCTCATCCGTTGTTTGCTGCCTTTATTGGAGCGGCGGTGAAGCACCACCGGTTGGCGAATGCTCGCAAACCCGCCCGCACCGCGACGAAGAAAAAGAAGTGATCACGGTCGCATCTCGCGCGGTGATTCACCAAGCTCTCTCCCATGATTTTCGATCCGAGCAAACTTCTCATCATCGCGGGCCCCTGCTCGCTGGAAAACGAAGTGGTTTGCCGGGCGGTGGCGGGGCAGCTCGCGGAGCTACGTATGGCGTATCCGGAGATCACGTTTGTCTTCAAAGGATCGTTCGACAAAGCCAACCGCACCTCGGTGGAGGGGCCGCGCGGCACCGGACTCGACGAGGGCCTCAAGCTGTTAGCCCTGATCAAGAGCGAATACGGATTCCCGGTGCTGACTGACCTGCATGAGCGAGAGCAGGTGGCGGCGGTGGCCGAGGTGTGCGACGTGATTCAGATCCCCGCGTTCTTGTGCCGGCAGACGGATCTCCTCTTGGCGGCCGCGGCCACTGGCCGCGTCGTCAACGTAAAGAAGGGTCAATTTCTCTCGCCGCAGGAAATGGTGCACGTCACTGGAAAGCTGAAGGCCGGTGACGCGAAAGAAGTCTGGCAGACGGAGCGCGGCACGACGTTTGGCTATCAGAATCTCGTCGTAGACATGCGTTCGTTTCCGATCATGAAAGAGAACGGATTGCCGACGGTGTTTGACGCGACCCACAGTGTGCAACTGCCGGGAGCGGGCGGCGGGAAAAGCAGTGGTCAGCGTGAATTTGTGCCCCCGTTGGCGAAGGCGGCGCTCGCGGCCGGGGCCGACGGGTTGTTTATCGAAACTCATCCCGATCCGGCGAAAGCGGTCTCGGATGGCCCCAACATGGTGCCGTTGCATGAACTGCCGGCGCTGCTGGCCTCGTGCTTGGCGGTGTGGCGGGCAGTGCGAAGTTAATTCGGAAACGCGTTGCAAGGATGGAAGGGTCACGCCGTTTGACGAGTCTGCATTCAGCTCCTTGCCAATTCATCGGAGAATCCCCACGGTCTTGCTCGAGGTGGCGTCCGCCTCCACCGGAGCCGATCGCTCCGGGCTTCCCCCCCATCCGTCTTTTTCATGATCACCCTCGCAATCGCCCTCGGCGGTGATGATCTCCGTGACCATCACCGACGCGTCTGGACGCACGCTATCCGGCCAAACCACTCTGCCACCTCTCCGGGTGCTGCCCCATCGGAGCCGAAGCCCTGATGTGTCGAGTGAAGGGGCAAACAAAGTGCTCCCCGGCCAGCTTGAGCATCTGGGCGTAGAGCTTGGCGGTGAACAATTGCCCGTCGAATTTCTTGAGGTCGTTCTGGTCGCGTTGGAAATGGGTCTCGCCGAGATCGAGCCGCGGCCCCCGATCTTGG
>Ga0209702_10002560_pt1 | contig 31371 bp, 26 predicted proteins | sample FRY01_FD_187210 | JGI IMG/M metagenome (GOLD analysis project Ga0209702, IMG submission 187210) | Freshwater microbial communities from Lake Fryxell liftoff mats and glacier meltwater in Antarctica - FRY-01 (SPAdes) (version 2) | ecosystem: Environmental > Aquatic > Freshwater > Ice > Glacier...
TCTTTATTATATTTAGCTAAATATTCAATAGTGTCGTTTTTACATTTGTAGTTTATATTTTGGTTATTATTTTGATATAAATTTAGATTATTTTGTAATTCAAATTGAGGAGGTAAATTCACAACTTTTATCGTTAAATTAGACTCAATTTCTTCTTGTGTATTTTGGTCATATCTTTTAACATTGATTTTATTATTATCATTATTACCATCTAAATTCTTGAGCCATTTAATTAATCTTGTGCTTTTACTTGAGTCGATAATTTCATAATTACCTTTGATATTCCAAGAAAATCCGAAATTATTTCTATTAATTACAGAATATTGTACAGTTTCATTTTCACATGCTTCCAAACTACCCAAAATATCATTTGAAATATAATTAGTAATTTCAATAGGATATTCATAATTATTACTGCATTTGGTCAGCGTGTCTGTAACTTCTAACTTCAATAAAGTATTACCCAATTTTTTGAATTTGACACTTATTTTTTCTTTGTTTTGAACAAAATTACTTATGAATTGATTATCCACCAACCAAACATATTTTAGTCTATTTTTAACTTCAACAGTATTATTAGTACTTAATTGAAAATTATAATCAAATTCACAATCTATACAAGGTTTTTTTACTCCGACTATTTTGCCATTTGGTAAGTCAATAATATTGAGATAAATTATTTTTAGAGTTTGACAGCCAGTAGTAGTATCTGTAACCAAAACTTGTACACTTTGTAATCCTGAAGAGAGCCACAAAACTTCACAATTATCTCTTTCATCTTTGCTACCATTTGGATTACTAGAATTTAAAAATAATCCACCTTCTGAGGCAATCCATTTGTATTTGTAAATGCTATTTTTTGTTGCTTGAAGTTTTGTTCTTTTATTTACACAAACCGAATCACTCAAAAAATCTACTTTTTGTATCGCAATTGCTGGGGGAATGTTGACTCTAACTGTAAACTCAATCGAATCAGTGCAGTAAGCAATATTATTGATAACCAATGTATATGAAAGCTTTACTTTATTTTGCCCACTGCTTTTCCAAGCCAAATTCACTATATTTGAATCAATTTTACTTCTATATAAAGCATTCTCTATATTCCATTTATAGACATAATTTTTATGTATTTTCACCTCAAATTTAGAGTCATTATTTTGGCATTCGTTTTTAGTTTTGAATAAAATATCATTATTTACATTTAATTTGGGATAAATACCAAATCTATTACTCAAATTACTTGTAATGTTGGGAGAACTTGCCACAATTCTAATTCTATAATTATTACTTAGAATAATATTATTTGGGAGAGTGATCTCAATATTATTATTTGATGCAGTTGTTACTTTTCTGAGTGAAATGGGATTAGTAAAGTTGCCTAAAGTATCTGATAGCTGAATATCAAAAAGATTATCATTATTAAAATTTCCAATTGCACTAAATTTGATATTTAATTTATTATCAAAACATACTAAGTTGATATTTGTATCTAAAATGATTTGATAATCTCCAAAATTCAGTATAAAGCCATCAAAATTACCACCCAAAGTATTTTGAAAACCATTATTAGAAATACTATTTGTTGAATTAGTAAAACCAACAGCAGTCACCACGTTCAAAGTATTATTTAATACAATTTCACGCCCTTGGTCATTATTTGTTCCACCATAATAAGTACTAAATTTCAACTTTAGATTATTATCAAATATAGAGAAATAGCTATCTGTATTTCCACCAAAATTTGTTTGGAATCCATTCAGATTAATACTATTTGTACTTTGAGTAGCACCCGAAATCACTATTTCGTTTTTAGAATTATTGGCTACAATCCCTCTAACATTTTCGGTTTTGTCTCCACCAAAATATGTTGCAAGTACTTTATTTCCATTTAAGTCTAATTTTGTCAAAATTGCATCATAACCATCACCAGAATAATTTGGCTTGTGAACTCCTTGTGAACCAAGATTAGTACTAAAAGTAGAACCAATAAAGTATAAATAAGTATTTTGTGGACTTTGATTTATTTCTTTTAGATTTAGAACTAAGTTCCCAAAATCATTTTCATTCCCACCAAAATACGTCGACCAATTTAGATTTCCATTACTCAAAAAAGAAGTAAAAAATAAATCATATAAGCCGCCGTTAGTGTTTTGAAAAGGATTTTTAAGTGGCAAATCTTTGCTATCTGTCGCACCATTTAGGTAAATTCTATTATTTTCATCTATATTTATTCCATTAATATAGTCATTTCCATTTCCACCATAATAAGTGCCCCAAAGTCTTACACCATCTTTTGTAAATTTAACTAATAATCCATCTGATAGATTTGCTTTTGTGCTTTGGTATCCATCTGCAAATATATTTTCATCACTCAAAGTAAATCCACCGCACACAATATTATTTAATCCATCAATATCAACACTATTTATTTTATCTTCTTTTTTGCCACCATAATAACTTGCCCAAATAAGATTACCTGCTGTATCCAACCTTAATAAATATCCGTCTACATCACCACTCAAAGTTGTCTGGTGTGCGTTGGGTGTTGCCATTGATAATGAACTTGTTTCTCCAGCCACAACTAAAATATTGTTTTTGAGTTTGACACTATACCCAATATCATAATTAGCACCACCGATATAAGTAGCCCAAATTCTCTGATTTTTGGAATTAAACTTTACCAACATCATATCAATATTTCCAGCATAGTTATTTTGGAATCCATTTGCAGCAATTGAAGTAGTTGATTCGGTAGTTCCCAGTGCATAATAATCGCCATTTGTATCATTGGTGATGGAATAAAATCTATCAATTTGACTCCCACCGTAATAAGTAGAATTTAAGTTTAGAATTGGGTCAATAATTAATGTTTTACTTTTATCATATTCATTCAATTCAAAACAATAATAATTACTTTTGCTTATAAATTTAGAATTGATTGTGTCATATTTAATGATAGAATTAGAATTAAAATTAGAATTAGAATTAAAATTAGAATTAGAATTAGAATTAGTAGAATTTACTGCATTAACTAAATATGAAATAGGTGGAGATAATATAAAGTTACCTAAATTAGTATTTGCAATTATTTCTTTGTTTTCATTGATATTATTATCGTTTGAGTAATTTATTTGAAATTTAATATTTTCATAATCAAAAAACGGTTTTACTATAAAATCATACTCAAAACTACCATTGTTAAAATAGTATTTTACATCAATACCGTCATATAAATTACTAATTGTAATAGACTTTGAGCATTTTATATCTTTGTATTCTTTGATATAATTGTCATTTTTCTCATTAATGACATTATTCGAAGATAAGTAAAAATTTATTTTTTGCCCAATATTTTGCTGAAAATCAATACTTTCAGTTGTAATATTATTTTTGAAATTATTTTTGAAATTATTTTTGATTTCAGTTAAACTATTATCATCATAATTAGTATTAATTAATTTATATTCAATTGTATGAATCGAATATCTATTTGATTTTAAACTATTTGTTTCATAGCTTATATTAGGCAAATTCAAACTATTTTTATCAGAGTTTAAATCATCTGAAACTCGATTTAATGTTTTGTAACTGACAACAAACTTATTTTTGTAAATATAGATATTATAATTATTATTGATTGAATAATATAATACTTCATCTGGATTATTGTCAAGTTGTCTTAATTGCCCAATATTTTGAACAAAAAATGGATTATAAGAAAAAACATTATTAGAATTACTTTCCATTAATTCACTTGCTTTGACAAAATTAAAATTAATTAGTATAAAAATTAAAGTGTAAAGTATTTTTTGTTGAAATTGATTTTTCATAATATGTTTTTCATCATTGAGAATAATTAATTATTATTTGATTTTATAACAAATAGAAACAAATTTTATTTTTAAAAGTTTCAAATTAAATTTTAAATATGTTAAATTTATTAATTTAGGTAAAAAATTGCCAAAAAAAAACCGACAATATTGCCGGTTTTATATTTCAAATAGTTGTTGTTTAAATAGTTATAGTCAAATAATCTAATTATTATTTAATAACTATAATTAAGTAATTATTCGTCTCTGTTGCTTAAAGCAGAATCTACTTTATTCAAAAATTCTGGAGAAGGCTTAAACAATGGCACAAATCTTTTTTCTAATGGCACTAATTCACCAGTTTTAGGATTACGCGCCATTCTTGGTTTTCTACTTTTGCTTTTGAAAACTCCAAAACCTCTTAATTCTATTCTCTTACCGCTAGATATGGCACTTATAACACTCACAAAAAGCCCATCAATTACAGCTTTTGTTTCTACTTTTGTTAATCCTGTTGATTTTGAAATTTCATCAACCAAATCTGCCTTCGTTACGCTTCTACTAATCATCGTTTTTTAACCTTTGAATACTTGTTTTTTTAAATTATCTTTTAAAATGGAAACAAATATAATAATAAATCGTACTTTCACAAACATTAAGTCTATATTTTATTAAAGTTTAATGTTTTTTTTTTTAATTTCTTTATCTTTTAGCAAATAATTCATTAAAAGAATAGGGATTATATTAATTATTCATCTCTTTGTATATCAACGTTTTACTAAATAAATTATTATTTTAACAAACTTAACAATGAAAATAGTTCATTTTTTAAAAAAAAATACGAAAAAAAAATATTTTTTTTTGTTTGTTGGCAAAAAACCATTTAAATTTGTAAACTAACTTGAATAAATTAAATTAATGTTTTTCAAAAAGTTTTCAAAATAGTTTTCAAAAGTATTCTAAAACATTTCTAAAAGTTTACTAAAAGTTAAAGAAATATTAATCTAAATTACCCTTAAGTTTGCCTAAAAAACTTTTTGAAATCAAAATTAAATTGAATTAAAAATGAATTGGTTAAATAATCAGACAAAGCAAGAACAAATTATTCAAAATGAATTTCTGGAGCAAATAAATTTACCGAAACATATTGCCATCATAATGGATGGTAACGGTAGATGGGCAGAAGGTCAAGAGATGCCAAGAGTGTCTGGTCATAGAGAAGGAATAGAAAGTGTTAGAGAAATTATAAGGAATTGCTCTAATTTAGGGGTTGATTTTTTGACTTTATATGCTTTTTCGATTGAAAATTGGAATAGACCTACAGCAGAAGTAAATGCTTTGATGACACTGTTAGAGATATTCTTAAATAAAGAATTAGCTGAATTGAATGGCAATAATGTAATAATTAAAACCATTGGCAAGACATCTTCACTACCCAAAAAAGTACAAAAATTACTTCATAAAGCAATTGAAAAAACAAAAGATAATACCGGTATGACCTTAGTTTTAGCTTTGAGTTATAGTGGGCGTTGGGATATAGTTAGGGCAGTTCAAATGATTTCGCTTGATATAAGACGTGGAAAATTATCACCCGAAGACATTAATGATGAATTGTTTGGCAAAAAACTACAAACTGCCGAAATGCCTGACCCGGATTTATTGATTAGAACAAGTGGCGAAATGAGAATAAGTAATTTCTTGCTTTGGGAATTAGCTTATAGCGAAATATATGTTTCACACAAATTATGGCCCGAATTCCGAATTAACGACCTTTACTGTGCCATCGAATCATACTCTAATAGAGAAAGAAGATTTGGCAAAACATCAAAACAAATCGCAGTAGAAAAAGAGATTTCAGAATCCATAAATAAGAGTATTAACAAAAGTATCAATGAAATTAATCAAATTAACAATATTTCTAATTTAGATACTTCTTTTTCGAGTGATTTGGAGATAAATTTAATTAATAATTCAGAAGTTGAAAATAATCAATTTGAAGAAGGTTTAGTTTTATTAGTTACTCAAGAAAGCTACTCTAATGAGCTGCACAATCAAAATAAGTCTAAATCAACCTTTGACAAAAATAAAGATAAAAGATTTAATCAAAAAAATATAAACGCCTATAATAAAAACTATACTAATTTAAATTCTAATTCTGAAAATTCAAAAAATAAAAATTACTTTGAAAAATTTTTAGAAATTTTTAAATCTAAATAAATTAATATAGTTAATCAAGTTTCAAAATATGCCCTATTTTAATACACAAAAATTCTTTTTCAACTCAGACAACTCAAAAATAATAAACGGAAGTAGTCATTTGGTTAGTAATAAATATACTTTCCAAACCAAATTCAGTTTAGTTGCAATTAATTTGATTGTAATGTTATTTCTGTTATTAAATACCTTTGGGAATTTGCCTTTATTTGCCCAAAATCCAGAATCCAAACAAGAAAGTTATAAATTGATTGGAGTTAGTGTCGAAGGGAATAAATACGCTGATACCGAAACAATCTTAGCAATTGCAGGGTTAATACCTGGTAGCAACATAACATTTCCTTACGATGAAAAAATTTCCACAGCCATTAAAAGTATTTGGGAAAGAAAACAGTTCTCTAAAGTAGAAATTGTTGTTGACAGAATTTTGGATAAAAACATATATCTTACTATTAAGGTTGAGGAAAGAAAAAGAATAAGCGAAGTAATAATCGAAAATAATAAAGAAATAAAATCTACCGAAATTCTGAAAGAAATTAATAAAAGAAAAGGGGATTTGATTTCCGATTATGATTCTTATTTACTAAAGAAAATTATAAAAGATTTATACGAAAAAGAAGGCTTAGCGTTTGCCAAAATTGATGTTAATTTAATTCAATCTGATACTACCGAATATCAAATTCTGAAAATTTATATCAATGAAGGTAATACCTTTTATGTAAATAGTATTAAGTTTGAGGGTAATAGAGATTTTTTGGATGTTGATTTGGTCGGAGTTTTTTCTGATACCAAAACAAAATCTTGGTATGAAATCTGGAAATCTTCTAAATTTGACAAAGTGAAATACAAAGGCGATTTAGAATTACTCAATAAACATTTCAAAAGATTAGGGTATATTGATGCAGAAATTATCAAAGACACTTTGATTTATGATGAGAATACAGAAAAATTAGATATAATAATCACTATGATTGAAGGGAAAAAAGTATTTATTAGAAATATTAAATTTGAAGGGAATACAGTTTTCACAAGTGATGTTTTGAAACGTAGATTAGAATTTAAAGATGGCGATATTTATGACGTCGAAAAATTCGATCAAAATTTAAAATCCAATCAAGACCAAACAGACGCTGCTTCGATGTATAATAATAATGGGTATTTATCTACACAATTAATCAAAGAAGAATTGAGAATTACTGATGATACTATTGATATAGTTATCAAAGTTTATGAAAACGAGAGATTTAAAATAAGAAGAATTGACATTATAGGTAATACTAAAACAAAAGATAAAGTAATTAGAAGAGAACTTTTCACAAGACCTGGAGATTACTTTGATAGGTCTGCAATTATAAATAGTATCAAAGCATTGGGTGTGCTGAATTATTTTAATCCAGAGGCATTGCAGCCCCAAATTATGCCTGTGCCTGGTGATAATACTGCCGTTGATATTACTTACAAAGTAGAAGAAAGATCTACTGATACTTTTAATGCATCTTTGGGCTTTGCTGGTTCATTTGGGCTTACAGGGTCAGTTGGTTTTACATTTAACAACTTCTCTATCACTGAACCATTTCAGGGTGGTGGTGGTCAAATATTCAACTTTAATTGGGAGTTTGGGCAATTATCTCGTTTTCAGTCCTTTTCTATTGGATTAACTGAGCCTTGGTTGAACGATGAGCCTACTACACTTGGGTTTAATCTCTATGACACAAGATATAATCTACCATCATTTAAATTACGTCGTTCAGGTATGAGTTTGAATATCGGTAGAAGGTTCAATTGGCCAGATGATTATTTTAGGGGCGATTGGAGTGTCAGATACCAATACAATGATGTCGGTGATAATCCTACAAATAGTATGTTCCGTAATGGTACTGAATTTGCCTTATCACAGACTTTCTCAAGAACTAACATAAACAATGTTTTCTTCCCAACCACTGGTTCAAGATTTATATTAAATACAACATTGGCGGCAGGTGCTTTGGGAATTGGTACAATCGATTATCTAAAAAATGAATTAACTTTAGATTTTTATAATCCATTACTTAAAGTTGCTGATAACGACAGATTAGTTTTATATTTGGGAACTAAATTTGGGTACTTAGATGGATTAAGCAGTGACTCAAGTTTTAATCCAATTGAACTTTATAGAATGGGTGGAAATGGTTTGGGTCAATTTGGTGTTACACCACTCAGAGGTTATGTTGATCAAGCCTTAGGTAGAGATGGTGGAAGAATTATGTCGCGTTATATCGCCGAGTTACGTCTTGCTATTGCACTTAATCCTATGCCAATTTATTTGTATGGATTTGCAGAGGCAGGGAATGTTTGGGATAAATTCAGTCAATTTGACCCATTTGACTTAAAAAGGTCTGCTGGGCTTGGTGTTCAACTATTTTTAAATCCAATCGGTATAGTTGGATTTAGTTATGGTTATGGATTTGATAAACCTTTAGGACAAAATGAACCATCTGGCTGGAGATTTTTGTTCCACTTAGGACAACAATAATTCAATTAATTTTTGATAAATTATCTTTTTTATTAATTTTGTAATCTAATTAATTGATAATTAAAAAAATCATAAATTGTCTTTATGGTCGTTTGTAGAAAAATCTAAAATAGAAATAAATTTTATATATAATTTAATATTCAAGGAATATAATGAAAATCTTAAAAAAATCATTTACTTTACTTTTTGTAATCACTTTATTTGCATTAAACAATGTAAATACAAATGCTCAAAACCTTAAAATAGGTATCGTTGATGTTGCTGTTGTTGTCGAATCTATGCCAGAAGCTGCACAAGGCGAAAAGTACATAAAAGAAATCAGTACAAAATACCAAGATACTTTATTAGCTATGCAAAAAGACTTAGAAGAAAAATTGGCTCAATACAGAAAACAACAAACTATGATGCCTAAAGACCAACAACAAAAAACTGAAGAAGAGTTACAAGGACAAAATCAACAGTTAATGGCTTACCAACAAAATAAATTTGGTCAAACTGGCGAATTAGCTAAAATTAGAGAAAATGTATTAACTCCTTTGCGTGAAAGAGTTGTTTCTGCAATCAAAGAAGTTGCAAAAGCAGAAAAAATGAACTTTGTTTTTGACAAAACTAACGCATCAGTATTATATGCTGAAGATAAATTTGACATTACTTATTCGGTAATTGACAAAATTAAAAGAGGCGTCGAAAATAACGGTACTACAAAACCAACTGGTAAATAAATTTGTAAATAAATTTGTAAAGAATATTTCAAAAAGTATTTTTATTCAAGGACAGGTCAAGCGATCTGTCCTTTTTTTTGTGTATAAATATTTCTTCTTTTCTTTAATGTAGAGGCGACCGGCGGATCGACTTCTTTAGTTTTAATTTTGATTTGTAGATAAGAAAAAGAAGAGAAGTATTTTTTATTCGGTAATATTTTAAAGGTATAATTAAATAAATGGTTTTGAGACCCCACCCCGTGAAAATGGATTTTCAAGACCAGCTCCGAGGCAGGTTTTTAAGAGATAGAATCATTCCCATCTAAATCACTGTAAATTATAGGATTACTGCCGAATGCACTATAACCACTCAAATGTGGATATTTCGCACGTAATGGCTCTTGGTTTCTACGCATTGCCACACGGGTATCGTAACCGAAGTTACCAAAGCCATACCGATGCCCTGAGCTCTTAAACATCTCTGGCTCTACCATACCGAAAGGCAGGTAAGAAGTAGCGGAGGTTACATCGGCGATAGTGCTGTTTAGTTTTCTATCACTTACTGTAGCACGGATATTTCCTAAATGATCTTTTAGTTCATACTCGGTATCGCCTATAACACGACTATATTGGCTTGGTATTGTAGTAGTCAGTGTATTATTTGCAGCAAATTTAACTTCGGTTTGTGAGGACCCTGTCTATCACCAATAAACTCTTGTATCGTGAAATTCATAGTCCCATAAAGAATCATCTCTATTAATAGTAAGAATACTTCTTTCCTTTAAATATTTATACTTAAACCTTAAGATTGTTTTGACTTTATTTGAAGTTATTTTAATCTCATCTCCTTCTTTAAGATATATGTCAATATAAGCAATTTCTATTTCTTCATTTAAAGTTTTTTTTCTGAGACAAACTCCGACACTCTCGTTGGTTATATAATAATCCTTAAAGTGAAATTTACCATTAAAATAAATTGTGATAGTATCATTGAATTGAGTTCCAAATAAAATATGACAAAGATGTCTTTTAGTGTTATTCTTCTTTTTTATTGCAATTAAGTCGTAATTAAAAAAAAATAACAATATTAATAAAAAAAGATAATTATTTTTTCTGTTGGGACTGTACATTTTCCAGTATCTCCATTTTTTGAGAAGGTTTAATATCAATTCCTTTTGAGCTTTTTATAGGATCAAATCTATTACCTTGACTGTTCATTATATTATTTTTGAAATTTCCATAATCATAGTATTTACCATAAAATTAATTTTTAGCCACCCGTTTTAACTTGTTCTTTTGCAGGTGAAGAAGGTGTTGAATTTTCTATCAACTTTTTATCAGAGAATGTAACTCGCACATTACCGAGATGATCTTTCAGTTCGTAAGAATGACTAAATTGGTATTTTTATAGTATCTCTCGTCTCTCTTTGATTAAAAAATGAATCATAATAATTACTATCTATATAATAATATTTTTTATTTATATATTTTGTTTTTAATAAATAATATACAGAACTATCGTCCAAATAATAGAATATAATTCCATACTTTTGGGAAATTGAAAAATTGTAAGATAAATAACTACTGTAATCACTATGAGAAAGTTCTATATTATAAACAGTGTCCATTAGATTTTTGTTTTGAACTAAAAAAACATTGTAATTACTTAAATTATATTTTTTTAAAAGAATATTATCATTTCTTATGTTTTGTGCAAATTTATTACTAATTGATATCATTGAATCTATATAATAATAAATTTCATAAAAATGATTCTTTGTATAATATTTAATTCTGTTATTTTTGTGAAAAAATGTATCAATAACAACTCTCTTACTATTTATATGATTTAAAAAGTTTACTTCATAATATACTTTAAAATAAGTATTTTTTTTAGTATTACAAGAAAATAGCATTAGTACCATAATGATTACATATTTATTATTTTGTAATTTCACTTTTTCCCTCTTAATAAAGAATGACTATCTCTTTTGTCTTTATTTTCTATAACTTTTCGTAATCTTCACTTTTTGTATTTTTTAATTTTACAATTGAAATAAAAGTTTGATTAAAATTACCTAAACTTTTACCATTCATTAAATATAAGTTAGACTCATTGTTCCACAAAGATGCAGAAGCTAAAGTATTCATAATTTTAATTTGTTTTTCATCCAGATTTTGTGGTATAATATCTTTCCCATCTAAATCTCAATACATTATTCAAATTACGCCTCTCAACATTTTATGAACATACCTTACATCATATTTTGAAGTATTCAATACATCTTTTTGCGAATTCCTATTATAGCCACTGCATTCTCGAATTAATAATTCTGAAACATCATATCTCTTAAATTTTGATTCTATTAATTCATTATTTTTACAATCTGAAATATTATTACATTCATCCCATAATGTTTTAAACTCCCTGACCTCCATTGCTTCTTCATACATTGGCATATCATCAAATCCAAAAAACAACATACTTACAAAACGGTAATCTAAAAAGTCATATATAAATTCATTTCTTTCTATTAATTCTTTGAGTTTGGCTTTGATTATATAATATTTTGGTTCACTTACATATTGTTCATGTTCAATTAATGGAATAAATCCTATTGATCTATCTGTATATTTTTCCAAAATTAACTTAGCCTTATTTGAAATAAATATATAGGTTGATTTTCCTATAAAAAAATCAAAATCAGGGATAATATCATCTTTAAAATACATACCTTTTAAACTATAATTAGTTGCATAAGGTTTAATTATAAACAATATTTCACTTCGCAAATAATCATATTCTTCACTTTGATTTAAACATTTAAAGATTTTGTATTCGTAATTTTCTATTTTTTTTGGTTTGTCTTTCAGAATCACATCATAAAAATCTAATCCTGTTAAATTATTCTTAATTATAATGTCATATATATCTTTATGTATTAAATGAAATGATACCCCTGATACCATATATTGTAATTTTTTACTTTTATATCTATACTCAAAATATGGTTTTTGTAAATCTAAATTATTAAATGGTTGTAAATTAAATACTTCAAAAATTTCATATTTATTGTCATCATAATCCTTAGTTGCATCTACATATTTATCATAAAATGTTGGATTATCCAAAACAAATAAATTATTATAATTTATCATATTAAATGCCTTGTAATTATTTTATTGATTATTTTCATTATTAGATGTTGGATCTTTAAAACCATTTGGTTTGATTTTCATACCATACGGATAATACTCGCTCTTACTCAACAAATCCACCATAAATGGCTGTGATGGAGACCCAGTCGGCATCTTCACATCAGAGAATGTAACTCGCACATTACCGAGATGATCTTTCAGTTCGTAAGAATGACTAAATTGGTATTTTTATAGTATCTCTCGTCTCTCTTTGATTAAAAAATGAATCATAATAATTACTATCTATATAATAATATTTTTTATTTATATATTTTGTTTTTAATAAATAATATACAGAACTATCGTCCAAATAATAGAATATAATTCCATACTTTTGGGAAATTGAAAAATTGTAAGATAAATAACTACTGTAATCACTATGAGAAAGTTCTATATTATAAACAGTGTCCATTAGATTTTTGTTTTGAACTAAAAAAACATTGTAATTACTTAAATTATATTTTTTTAAAAGAATATTATCATTTCTTATGTTTTGTGCAAATTTATTACTAATTGATATCATTGAATCTATATAATAATAAATTTCATAAAAATGATTCTTTGTATAATATTTAATTCTGTTATTTTTGTGAAAAAATGTATCAATAACAACTCTCTTACTATTTATATGATTTAAAAAGTTTACTTCATAATATACTTTAAAATAAGTATTTTTTTTAGTATTACAAGAAAATAGCATTAGTACCATAATGATTACATATTTATTATTTTGTAATTTCACTTTTTCCCTCTTAATAAAGAATGACTATCTCTTTTGTCTTTATTTTCTATAACTTTTCGTAATCTTCACTTTTTGTATTTTTTAATTTTACAATTGAAATAAAAGTTTGATTAAAATTACCTAAACTTTTACCATTCATTAAATATAAGTTAGACTCATTGTTCCACAAAGATGCAGAAGCTAAAGTATTCATAATTTTGTTCGTAACTTTCTGCTAAATCTATAATTTTATTTACTGTTGGACTATTCCAACTTCGCAACTCAATTATATTCGCATTTAAAATTTTAATTTGTGTTTCATCCAGATTTTGTGGTATAATATCTTTCCCATCTAAATCTCAATACATTATTCAAATTACGCCTCTCAACATTTTATGAACATACCTTACATCATATTTTGAAGTATTCAATACATCTTGTTGCTCATTTCCATACACGTGCCACTCCGCCAGTTTCGGTAGGAATTGTGGGTAATTATACGTCATTTTAATACTCATTTCCTTAATATTCACAGAGGTTGCCCTTCCATTTATCAACAAAGTTATTGCTCTTGGGGTTTTATAACTTTTACTATTACTTTTATTAATTTGTCGATGACCGCCCCAGCCCCATTCTCGCCTCTCTTTCATTAAATGGTGGGTCAAGCATAATAACAGTTTGTGATATCAAGTGAGCATGGTGGTAGAAGAAATTTACCCCATTTTTAACCTTAGCTCTTCAAACAACCTTCTCTCTTCAGGCTCATAATCTGAAAACTTATCTAGAAACCATTCACTATAAAATAATTCAGGATATAAAGTGATCTCACCATACTCAGATATTTTAAGGTGTAAATTATCAGGTAAACTATTATCTACTACCTCAAATAACTCCATAGGTACTTCTATTAAATGGCGATCATTAAAAATATAAAAATACCCTATACCCTTAGAAAAACTGATTCCATATACAATATTAATTTTATTTAACTTAAGATAGCCTTTCATTTCTCCGTTTATTACAAATTTATTAGGATTATCAACTGATAATTTTATACACTTTACTTTCATAATTTTTAATATTTTCATTATTTAGAGTATCATATTTTTTAGTTAATTCTTTAAAATATTCCAAACTATAATTTTTTTTACAAGAGATTAGATTAAAAGAAATCAAAAAAACTATTGTTAATTTTAAAGAATAATTAAAAACCAATTTTTTTATTTTGTTTAGCATATAAAATCCCCATTCTAATTTCAAATATTTCTTCTGTAATAAGCACCAAAAATTTCATTTAAAACATTTATTAAATAAAATATCAAATTAAAAATAAAAAAGTTCTTAAATTAACAAATTTATATTTAATTAAAAAATTATAATTTTTAATTAACGTCTTTATTTTACAATTAGATATAATTGAAAATAATTAAGATTTTATATAATAGATAAATATTATAATTTAAACAAGAGATTTGGAGGATTTTAATGGATAATTCCAACAAACCAAATAATAAAAGAAAAAAAACTACTCTTCCAATGTAGATAAATTGCCGGGGTCTAATCCCAATGCTTGTGCTTTTAATACTCTACGCATAATTTTACCACTTCGAGTTTTGGGCAATGAATCAACAAAAATAATCTCTTCTGGTTTCGCAATTGGACCAAGTTCACTTTTTACATGCTCAATTAAATTTTGCTTTAATTCATCGCTTGGATTATGACCCTGTTTGAGAATCACATAAGTATGAATAGCATTACCCTTTAATTCGTGTGGCAAGCCGATAGCTGCTGCTTCGGCAACTGCATTATGCGAAACTAATGCACTTTCTATCTCGGCAGTACCCAATCTATAGCCCGATACTTTGATTACATCGTCAACCCTTCCAATTACCCAAATATAGCCGTCTTCGTCTTTTCTTGCACTATCTCCTGTAAAATATACTCCAGGGAATTTGCTCCAATATTGGTCAATATACCGTTGGTCATCTCCCAAAATAGTGCGCATCATCGCAGGCCAAGGTGTTTTGATTACAAGGAAGCCTTCTTCATTTGGTCCAACTGATTTGCCTTCTTCATTGTAAATATCCATCTGAATACCAAAAAAAGGTCTTGTCCCAGAGCCAGGTTTTAATGGAACGACTGGTGTTGGAGTAATCATAAACATTCCAGTCTCAGTTTGCCACCAAGTATCCATTATTGGGCATTTATTATCACCTACAACACTATAAAACCAGCGCCAAGCTTCTGGATTAATTGGCTCACCAACCGAACCCAATAATCTAAGAGTACTCAAATCGTGCCTTGTAACCCAAGAGTCGCCAAATCTCATCAGCCCTCTAATTGCAGTTGGGGAAGTGTAGAGTATAGTAACTCCGTATTTCTCAATCATTGACCACCAGCGATTAGGATAAGGGAAGTTGGGGGCACCTTCGTACATAATTGAGGTAGCGCCATTAAGAAGCGGACCATAAACAATATAACTATGTCCTGTTATCCACCCTGGGTCAGCAGCACACCAATATCTATCTTCATCTTTTATATCAAAAACATATTTAAGAGTTGTATAAGCACCCACCATATAACCGCCGTGTGTATGCAGAATAGCTTTTGGTTTGCCTGTTGTACCTGATGTATAAAGTAAAAATAATGGATCTTCGGCGTCTGTAATTTCAGCTGGGCAGTTTCTTGATGCAATCGGTAATGCCATCAAATCGTGATACCAATAATCTCTACCAGCTTCTAATTTAATTGGCTGTTTTGTCCTTTGAACACAAATAATATGTTCTACAATACCATTTCTACTTACCGCTTCATCGACAATGTCTTTAAGATTTACTAATTTACCTCTTTGGTATGCACCATCACAAGTAATTACCACTCTTGATTGGCTATCTTCTATTCTATCATTTAATGCCTCAATCGAAAATCCACCATATACTACCGAATGCACTGCTCCAATTCTAGCACATGCCAACATCGCTATGATTAATTCGGGTATTCTTCCCATATAAATTGTAACTTTATCGCCTTTTGTTACTCCCATACTTTTTAGCACATTAGCAAATTTACTCACATCTCTATGAAGTGCAAAATATGACATCGTAGTCGAACTGCCGTCTTCACCTTCCCAAATCAACGCTAATTTATTTTTTCTATGGGTCGAAAGGTGCCTATCGAGTGCATTGTAACAAATGTTGGTTTTGCCACCAACAAAAAATTTATAAAATGGTGGATTATCATCGTCTTTAAATCTATTCCACTTCTCAAACCAATGCAACTCATTGGCTTCTTTACTCCAAAACTCCTCGAAATTATTTGTAGCAAATTCATTAACCTCTTCCCAATTTTTGATATTGGCATTTTTTACGATATCTTCATTTGGGTAATAAAATTTACTTTCTACTTTTTTTGGTTGATTTATTTCATTCATAATATTTAATAATTATTTTTGTTTTTATACTTAAATTTAATTTATTTTTATAAGTTTGTAAATTACTGATATTTTTTTGAAAATTAAAAATAAATCAAAATATAACTAAAAATATAACGATGGTATTGTCCTTTTTTTTTGTTTTAGAACAAGGGTCGTAACTCCTTATTCAATATTTCTATAATACAAATAAGGACAAGGGGGCATGCCCCTTGTCCTTATAAAAAAATAATGTAAAACGAAACTAGCTGCACGTTTTATTCAAGTGGAGCAGAAATTTCAATAATAGGCTCATCCTCTTTCGGCTCCGTTACTGTGCTTTCACTACAAGCATACAAGCCAAATACTACTAATATCATCATTATTATTTTTTTCATTCTTATCTTTCCTCAATCTTAATATTTAAATCATAAAATAATTTGTAGTCAACACCTATTTTAGGCACTAATAACCAATTTTGTGAGCGTCTTCCTTCATAAGTTCCCCACGGTTTATATCTAATTAACTCAAAATAATAAAATACTTCTTTTGTTTTTAAATTCTTAAAGTACATTTTTTTAGTTTTATGACCCTTTTCAAATATAAAGTATCCGATTAAACTATATTTACTAAAATCAATTTGCCTTAGTTCAATTGGTTTATAGCCGAAATAATTGGTATCTGTAATTACTGTAAGTTTATGATAATCCTCAATGTTTGTAATTATTTTCATTGTTTCTTCTTTCCACCCAATTGCGGGAGGCGCTAATTGTCCGATGTCATCGTAATGTAAAGTATCCGTAATCTCCACCCAATTAGGATCTGCTAAGATTTCTTCGAGTGTGTATTTTTTAGCATCTACTTTCGGCTCTGTTACTGTGCTTTCACTGCAAGCATACAAGCCAAATACTACTAACATTATCATTATTATTATTTTATTCATTTATATTTTTCTTCTTTTAAAAGTTGCAGGTGGATCTATTTTAACATTATCTGAAACTGAATTAGATATAAGTTGTAAAGTAAGTGTAGAATCATTTGCAAAATTAATAATAAATTTGTAATCACTAAAAACTTCAACAAAAGTTCCATCTTCATTTCTAATTATTGCTGGGAATGGATACTTTTTAATTATCAAAACTTCTACATTATCTTCAATCATTAATTCGAATTTAGTTTTGTAAAATATTGAATCATTTTTTTGAAAATAAATTTCACTATTTATATCTTTAAAAATAAATGCACATCCTACATAGCATATTGGACTATCTGCAAATGTACTATCATTTACATTATCCAAATACCATGTTCCATTCAGTTTTTTTACATCAACTTTCGGCTCTGTTACTGTGCTTTCACTGCAAGCATACAAGCCAAATACTACAAATATTATCATTATTATTTTTTTCATTGTTATTTTTCCTTGTTAGTTTTATACAACTAATACGAGCTCTTGTATTAGCAGTATTTTTGATTAATTAAAAGATATTTATTTTTGTATTTTTGAAAATTATATTGAAAATTATATTGAAAATTATATTAAAAACTATATGACACGCCATAAAATAAATTCATTTTCCCAGTATATTCATAAGCATTATTAAAATTTGCTACATTTAGCAAAGATTCAACGCCAAAGTTTATAGTTAGTTTTGAATCTGGTTTCCAATTTATTTCAATTCCGCTTTTATTCACCAAACTATTTGAAGACATACCTAATAATAAATTAATGTTAGTTTTGATATTTCCTGCGAGATTAATGTCTAAGAAATTATAATTGTAAACTCCACCATAATAAGTCAAACCATTAGTCAAAATAAATTCACTATTTAATTGCACATATCTCGGATAATCTTCGTTACCAATGCTAAGCCCAACTTTTTGATTTTCAGATATTTTATACAATATTGTGCCTTGAAGATTATTGAAACTCGAAGTATTATCAGACTTCTCTGACATATTTTGAAAATAATTTAATGTATTGATTGTATTTATTTTGATTTCATAATTTTGAGATACATTTTGCATATTTTCAAGTTTAGTATTTTCGACTGTTATATTTTCTGGTTGAATTACGATCTTAGATATTTGTCCATTTTCTATTGTCGTCTCAGATAAAATCTTATTTGTTGAATCATATTTCAACATATTTTTATTAAAAATAGAATTCTCAAATGGCATAATATTCATTTTTTCATTTGTTTCGATCGGGGTAATGGTTTGTATTTTATAGTCAATATTTTCATTTGGTGTTAATATTGGCATAATATATTTGTTATTATTATTAATATTGTTTTTCCCATTTACACCATTATTTAAAACAATCATTGTTGAATTTGTAGAATCAATTTTTGAAGTAGTTATTTTACTTTTATAAACGTTTGATGCTATATCATTTTTATGCAACTTTTTTTGTTCTTCTCTCAACTTATTAACTTTTTCTTTAGTATAATACAAAGTATCGATTTCAATAATTTCAGGATTTAATTTATTACGTTTATATTGATAAACTTCAACGAGTTCATTTTTGATTTTTTCATTAGTTAGATTTTGAAAATTGCCTTTTTGAGATAATTTTTGTTCATCAATATCATTATTTTGAATTAAATTATTTGTTTTTATGGTGTCTATATTACTAATATTTTTAGTTTCAGATATTTTTGTAATTGGTATTAATTTTTGATTATACTGATTATTCTGTTTATTCTGATTGCTTTGATTATTCTGGTTTTGATTATTATCAATATTCTGTATCAGAAAATAACTAATCAAACTACCCAAAATAAAGGAAGTAATAACCATATAAATTGGGGAAAGAAATGAACTTGCTGAATTAAATAACCCAGTAAAGTAATTACCACTAAAATTATTGGCTAAATTACTAACGGTGGTAGCTGCACCTATACCAATCGAACTATAAACAGCATTTGTAAGCCCAACTGGTGGTGTTAAATCTTTTACATCTTCAATAACTGCATATTTCATAGCAATAGCTTCTTGAAAATCATTTTGTAAGTTTACATCATTAGATAATGCTTCAAACAAAACTTGTTTTTCAATATCATTTGCCTCACCATCAAGGAATAAAAACGCCAAATCTAATGGGTCTAAACTTCTTTCCATTTCACTCAAATATTCAAAATTATCATTCATTTTTATTTACCTTCCTCAAATTTTTTATTTTCAAAGTATGGTGTAAGTATTTCTTTCAATTTTCTTTTTGCCCTAACTATCCTATTTCTGACCGTTGTTACTGGTATTTGTAGTAATTCTGCAATTTCATTGTAAGATAGTTCTTGATAGGTTTGTAATATAAATGCTTCTTTATGTTCATCATTCAACATTTCTATTGCTTGATTAATCAGCGAACTTAGTTCTTTAACTTGCGTAGGGTCTTCATCAAAAGTCAAATGGAATTCTTCAATTTCGATAAATTCTTGAGTATTATCACGCTTGTAATTTAAACATAGGTTACGTACAATTCTGAAAATATAAGTTTGTAGGTTCTCAATTCTTACATCAGAACGACCCACATTATATAAATTCACAAAAGTTTCTTGAAATATATCTTCTGCAATTTTATTATCTTTTATTGATTTTTTACAATAAGCAAATATTTTTTTGGAATAACGTAAATAAATCTCATTAAAAGCAGACTTTGCTAAATCTTCTTTTAATGATAACAACTCCACTAATTCTTTATCTGTAAGAGTTTTAAAGTTCATAAATTTAAAATTACAATTTTCCCTTCAATTAAATAGACACGAAGTTATAATTTTTGTTTCACTTAACACAAAACATTTATTATTTTTCATATCCACTATTTAATTTTTACGCAATTTTTACTTAATTTTTTGCTTAATTTTTTATTCATTAATTATAAACTAAAAATAAATATTGAATTAGCAAACTAATTTAACTTTTTAATAATTCTATATGTTATTGACAATATTAAAGTTTAAAAAGTTACCATTTTAGTGAAAATAAATTAAAAAGAGTGGAAAGTAGTGCATATTTTCAATTACCTACACTTTTAATTGTAGGTTCAAGGAAGAAAGTTTCTCCCTCTTCTCTCCTCAAACAAGTTAATTCAATAATCCTTCTTAAATCATGGCGCAAGACAAATAATATCAAATTCCAATTATTATTTAAACGGTAGTTGAAAATATTAATTAGTATCTATGGAGTAAATATCTTAAAATCTGTACGGAGGTAAGTAAAAAATGGACAAAAAAAATCCTTAAGTGCTGATTTCTCATTTTCTTAAGGATTTGTGTGATGTGATTTCGGCGGGATTCGAACCCGCGACCCTTTGATTAAAAGTCAAATGCTCTACCAGCTGAGCTACGAAATCAAGTCAAATTTTATTTATTCTTTGTCTGATTTAAACGAATACAAAATTAAATATTTTTTTTATAAAAAACAAATTATATTGTCATATTTATTAGAATATTTTAAAATAATTAGCTGATTACTACTTTTTCATTCATTTTAATGATAACAATTTCAGCAATTCCTTTTGCATCTAATTTTAGTTCAGAGTATAATTCTTCTTGTGTGCCGTGATCAATAAATTTATCGTCAATTCCGTGAATAAATAAATTTAGATTAAGCTTATTTTCATTTATATATTCTAAGACCGCTGAACCAAATCCACCCGATTTTTGTCCATCTTCCAAAGTAATAACTGTGTCAAATTTATTTGCAATGTAATCAATCATATTTGTATCCAACGGCTTTACAAATCTTGCATTGATTACCTCGGCACTTATACCTATTTTACTTAATTCCTCTGCCGCTAAATTTGCTTCATTCACTAATTTGCCAATTGCAAATAAACAAACATCTGTACCTTCTCTGATAATTTCAGATTTGCCAATTGGGATTGATTGCATTTTACCCATCTCAACGCCAACAGAATTACCACGAGGAAAACGAATTGCTACAGGTTGATTTTTGACATCGTAAGTAGCAGTATAAAGCATATCTCTCAATTCCTGCTCATCTTTTGGAGCCATAACAATCATCTCAGGGATAATCCTAAGATATGCCATATCCAACACTCCGTGATGTGTTGGTCCATCTGCGCCAACTAATCCAGCTCTATCGAGTGCAAAAATCACGTGCAAATGTTGTAATGCCACATCGTGAATTATATGGTCAAAAGCTCTCTGTAAAAATGTAGAATAAATTGCAACAATTGGTACAACACCTTCACAAGCCATTCCGGCAGCCATAGTAACAGCGTGCCCTTCTGCTATACCGACATCAATTACTCTTTCGGGCATTTCATTCTGAACAATGTTTAATCCAGTACCAGTAGGCATTGCAGCTGTAATAGCAACAATATTATTATCTTCTTTGCATAATTCTAAAACCGCGTTGCCAAATACATCTTGATATTGCATTGGCTTAGGTTTCTCTTCTTTTTTAGAAAGCGACTTGCCTGTTAATTTGTCAATTTTACCAATTGCATGTAAAAATTGATAATCTTTAGAAGCAGGTTCGTAGCCATAACCTTTTTGTGTCATTATATGCAAAAATATTGGTCCATTCATATCTTTAATGGCGTTCAATATTTTAATTAATTTGAATACATTATTACCATTAATTGGTCCGATATAATTAAATCCCAAAGCTTCAAACAAAGCACCAGGGGTAATTACTGCTTTTACACCTTCTTCAATTTTGGAAGCAATCTTGCGTAATCTATCACCAACGTGATCCATTTTGCCAGTTATATTCCAAATATTTTCTCTAATTTTTTTTGCTGGTTCTGATGTGAATAATTCACTAAAATAATTGGATAATGCTGAAACATTAGGCGAAATAGAAAAGTTGTTGTCATTAAGAATGACTAACATATTTCTCTTTTGAAATCCACAATTGTTTAGTGCTTCATATGCCAAGCCACCAGTCATTGCACCATCACCAATAATACTAACCACTTTATAATCTTCGCCTTTAATGTCTCTCGCTGTTGCAAGACCCAAACCTGCACTGATACTAGTACTTGCGTGCCCTGCACCAAAAACATCGTAAGGACTTTCATTTCTTTTCAAAAAGCCCGACAAACCATCTTTTTGTCTAATAGTATGTAGTTGGTCTCTTCTGCCGGTCAAAACCTTATGGGGATAACCTTGGTGTCCGGTATCAATAACTATTTTATCTTTAGGAGTGTCGAAAACATAATGCAAAGCAACAGTTAGCTCCACCATCCCTAATCCTGCTCCAAAATGTCCACCAACTTTAGTGATAGTATCAACTACAAATTCTCTTACCTCGTTACTCACATCTTTTAATGAAGACTCCGGAAGTTTGCGTAAATCTTCAGGTGAATTTATATCATAAAGGTATTTGTAATTGCTATTTTCGGACATTATCAGTTATATAATTGTTTTTGAAAGAAATTATAATTTGTAATACTAAAATTAAGTAAAGAACAACAAAACAAGTAAAAATAGTACCTAATTATAAATATTAATTTGAATAGTAATAGTAAAGTGTTATATTAAAGTCAGTTGTAAAATTAATTATTTACAACTGACTATTTATAATTTATTGTTTGGGTGTAATCACATAAATTTGTACAGTTCTTGATAATTGTCTTCCAATTGTCAAATCATTGTCATAAATGCGGATATTTTCACCAAGACCAAAAGTTTCATATTTAGCAGATTTATTTTTTTCGTTAAGATATTCTTTAACTTTTACAGCTCTTTGCATAGCTAATTTTTGATTGTATTTTTCTTCACCAATTCTATCAGAATAGCCATAAATTTGCACAATAGAGTTGTTTTTAATTGCAGGTATGATGTTTTTATCAATAATATCTTTATCAGATTGACTAATTTCTGGACTATCAAAATCAAATACAATTAAACTATATTTTGAAATAATTTTATCAGGTCTTTCTTCAGATTTTTTTCTATTGTATGAATAATATTCAACTGGAATAGTACCAATTTTTTTGGATTGTTTGCCGTTTGCTGATTTGATATTTAATGTATAATCAATTGGAATTTCATTAGCTTTTAATTCATTTGGTTTTAAGTTCCAAACCATATTTGTTGGGTTACCTTTTCCAGTCATATTATTAAGAGTTTTGTCAGATTGCTCAACGTTCAATTCCCAAGAATCAATTTCTTTATCGGTAGTTATATCTGCTTCAAATTCTACAAATAATGGAGTAGCAAAAGTTTGTTTGTCTTTTTGTATCATAATTGGAGCTAATATTTCGCTCAAGTTAGAGCTAAATTCAACTCTTCTGTTCTCTTCGATACCATCTTTATCTTTGCTTGATGATGGTTTAGACGGTAAATTTTGAGAAGATACTCTTAATCTATCTGTACTAATATTAAAGTTTTTAATCAAATAATCTCTAACGAATTCAGCTCTTTTAAGCGAAATGTCTTTATTGCTTTTTTCATTAACTCCGTCATTTGTACCAATAATATTCAAATATGCTTGTGGATTGTTGACCATTCTTTGACCGATGATATCAACCACATTATTATTAATTGCTATTGCATCAGGTTCGATATTATCAATATTAAATTCACCCGCTTGAGTAGATTGATTCAATGTATTTGTTTTTGACGATGGAGTGCTCTGATTTACATCAAAAAACACCATTGGAACTAATGGAAATAGTTCACTATATTGTACATCTTCGATTACAATTTTGTCAACCTTAGTTTTGTTGCCATTTTGGTCAGAAGTAAACATATTTACATTATTAATCTTAAATTCGTCACTTTCTTCAATTTCTGATACTTTGTCATCAGAACCAAAACCAAAAGTAAGATTTAATCCTAATCTTAATTGTGGAGCAGACCAAGAGTCGAATTGATTTGCACTACTTACATTAGTAAACGGCAATCTAAATGAAAACTCAGGACTCAAATAAATTTTGTCCGAAATATCAAATGTATATCCCAAACCCAAACCTAATGCTACTCTAATTCCAGCATCTGTTATGTCATTACCGGTAGTAATATCGCTTGCATTTGTAATTGTTGGAGATGAAATAGTTGTTGTTTTATCATAAGAACTTGAAATTGGTATTCCTAATTCCAATCCTGCCAAAAAGTAAAGTCTTTTGATTGGTAGTAAATTATGGAATTGCATCATTGGAGATATTTCCAAATAATTAAGTGAAGAATTAATTGTTGAAACCGAATTTGTGTCCGTAAACAAATTATTCGCTTCCAAATCACCACTCATTCCATTATATCCAATTCTACCAGAAAAAGTAAATGTACTATTAATTGGAACATTGATAATTGCCCCAATATTTAATCCGAAACTATTTGCTGAATTATCAAACAGCACATTTCTTGTTGTATCAAATGGGAAAGAATTACTAAAATTTGGGTTGTGCATATTCATATTACCACCCAGATATATTCCTAAATTTAGTGGCATTACAATATCTTGTTCTTCTTCTTGTGATTTACTCACATCAAAACTCATAAAAGACAGAACAATAATCAATGCAAAGAATTTAATCTTATTTATAAATACAGATATATTATATCTAATTTTAAAATTATTATTAATTATATTCATTAGTAACCCCCAAGTAAAAACAATTATATTTATAAATTAACATTTTTAATTTAATTTAACTAATATTAACGTTATAAGTATTGAATATTTTACAATTGAAAACAAATTTACTTAATTTAATTCCAAAATTATAATTTTTAGTAAATAAACATAATTTATCAAATAAAATCTTATCAAAAACTACTTTATATAGTTAATTAAATACATTTTAGTAGTTTTGTAACACATTATAACACATTGTAACACTATTAGGTAGTTATGAAAAAACATAAAAATCTTGTAAATAATATGAATCATATTATTTTGACCTTGTTTTTAATACTCGGCATTTTTGCCAATTATTCAGATATGAGAGCAGCTGTTGGGGAATTAGAGTTGGGATTCACAATTGGTGCCACAATACCAAGTGATAAACTAAGTTCTTTTTATGACGAAAACAAACTATCTAAAGATAATTTAACAAATGTTGGCAATAACATACTGGCAACTGGATATAATTTTGGAGTAAAGTTAAATTTACCATTATCGGAAAGTTTTGAGTTTTATGGTAGTTTGATGATAAATAGATTCCCAGAAAAGGAAGTAATAGTAATAGATAATAATGACCCTGATGTAGTATTTGCAACTTTAATAGAACATAATAACTTAATTCCAATAGAAGTAGGTTTTAATCTTAACTTAATTAATGGTAATTTTGCTACAATTTACACAGTTGCGAATTTAAGTTACAACTTGTTATATCAATCTATTGCCATCAAAACCGGATCTTCACAAGCTTTGCCAGCTGGACTTAATGAATCTAACTTAGATAGTAGAATTGGTGGAGGTTTGGGCGTGGGTGCAAAGTTTGATATAAAGTTAGTTGAGCTTGCCTTGGAAGCGAAGTTTAATAGAAGTAATTTGATTTTTAAAAGTGATAGCGAATTTAATAAAGATTATTATACCTTTAATTTCTTTGTATTCTTCTAACTATGAATTAACTTTGTTCTAATTATGAACTAATTATTTTTTTAAAATTGTGTTGGAAAAATTAAATGAATGTTTTTGTAACTGGTGCGAATGGGTTTATTGGAAGTCACTTAGTTGATAAATTAGTTGAAAATAAATATAATGTAAATGTATTAGTTAGGAAAAACAGCGATTTATCAAATTTATCCCATCTAATCAAAGAAAAAAAAATTAATGTTATCGAAACAAACTTCGATGATGTAAATTTATTATCTTCTCAATTAATTGACGTTGACTATATTTATCACGTTGGAGGAGCGGTAACTGCCAAAAATTGGGAGCAGTACAAAAAAGCAAATGTTGATAACACAATAAACTTATTAGAAGCAACATTAATTTCATCTCCAAAAATCAAAAGATTTTTATTTGTTAGTAGCCAAACAGCAAGTGGACCATCAATAAACTTTGAAAATCCTAAAACTGAAATTGAAGAGATGAATCCAATCTCAATGTATGGCAAAAGTAAACAAATTGCAGAAATGGAAGTAGCAAAGTATTTTGATAAAATTCCTATTACTATCGCAAGACCACCAGCAGTATTTGGACCAAGAGATAAAGCAATTTTAGATGTGTTCAAAACCGTAAACTCTGGAATAGGGGCAATGATTGGATTTAACAAAAAATACGTTAGTCTTATCAATTGCTTTGATTTAGTAGATGGATTTATTTTGGCTGCCGAATCTGAAAATTCTATTTCACAAACCTATTTTATCAGTTCTGACCAATTTTATACTTGGGATTATTTGATTCCATTAATTGCCCAAAAATTAAACAAAAAAAATGTATTAAAAATCAAATTGCCACACACTTTGGTATTGACTTTAGGCAAATTGTCCGAAAGAGTCGGCGGCTTGTTTGGCGTTACACCTGTATTCAACAAAGAAAAAGCAAATGATTTTATTCAAAATTATTGGACTTGTTCGATTGAAAAAGCAAAAACTGAAATCAGCTATACTCAAAAAATTGATATCGAAAAAGCTCTGGAATTAACTATTGATTGGTACAAAAAAAACAAATGGATTTAATACATATTTGGATTATTTTTTAAATCCATCATACTAATAGACTGTTTTTGCTAATATATTTTTGCGATTTTGGACTTAAGCAAACTTCACTTTAAAAGTAATATAATTTAATATCTTAACAATTTCTCATTAAATATGAAAAAAAGTATTATTGCAATAATTTTGACTATAATTGCCTCAATGATTGCAATATTTATTTTCATTATAAACCTATCCAACAAATCTTATAATAACCTTGATTCAGATTTTAAGTCTGCAAATCTCTCACAAAATCTAAGCTTTAACCAAAATGATTACGGAATTTATTTAGTTGATTTCGAGAATAAATTTGAAATTTTAGATTTATATTATTCAATTGGTTATCTGCAAGCAAAAGATAGATTGTGGCAAATGGATTATTTGAGAAAAAAGAGTGAAGGAAAGTTATCCGAAATTTTAGGTGAAAAGTTTGTAGAAAATGATAAATTTTTGCGAAAGTTTGATTTTGAAAATAAATCAAAAATCATCTACGACAATTTGAATAATGAAAACAAAAAAATTATTCAAAGTTATACCTCTGGTGTAAACGATTTTATTAAATATAATAACGATAACTTAACTTTTGAATTTGGCTTTTTGTTCTATAAACCAGTTATATGGACTGAATTAGATTGCATCAAAATATATCTATTGCAATATATTCAAAATAATCAAGATAAAGATAATTTACAATCATCTGATTTTTCTGAAAATAATTCTAATAATTTAAACAATGATAGTTTAAATTCACAAGAATACAAAACTTACTTTGAGTATTTCAAACAACTCAAATCTAATCTTGATAATAATAATCTAAGTTCTAATTTTACAAATTACTTCCAAAGTTTTATTCCCAAAAATAAAAAGACAAAATTAAAAAACTTTGATACTCTATCAGTAACTACAATAGACAAAAATATATCAAAAAATCAACAACCAAGTGTTAAAAATACCACAAAATCAATACTTACAAATGTCAGTGGTTATTATTCTTATATTAAATACTCAAGTTTGGAACTTCCAAATGAAAATTATCCAATTATAATCAAAAATAAAAATAACAAACTGATTTTTATCAACACAACTGTTGGTACTCCCAACATAAATTTAATTAATTCTCTTGATAATATCAAAAATTTTAATTCAGTCATTTATAATATTCTTGATGATAATAATAATGATAATAATGATGATAATAATGATTTAATCAACAATAGTAGTGATGAATTTTGGGGAATGTGTCTGGCTAATGATAAAGACAATTATATATTAAATACTAACAATAGTAATAAAATTGATAGTAATAAAGGCGATAACAAAACTCAAAAGATTATTTACGAAATTGATACTATAAAAATTAAAAATAGCTCAAATATTCAATTTTATAAAAAATATATAATCTCAAATAATAACAAATTCTGTTTGTTTGATGTTGATTTTAATAATTCCAATAATAATATTAACAATTTAAAACAAAATTCAAAAAATTCCCAAAAATCTAATGAAAGTTATATACTCCAATATTATTGGGTTGAAAGTAATTTTGATTTTATAGATAATTATTATTCTTTTGTCTCCCAATTTATCAATAATGAATTTACTGAAGACCAAATAAATAATCGTAATTATGAAACAAAACTTAATGAAACAAAAATTAATCAAAACAAATCTAACGTTAATATTAATATTGTTTATGACTCTTTGTTAAAATTCAATAAATTTATAATCCAAAATTCTAATTCTTTTCAATTGAAAGAAGAAGAAAATTTTGTGCATAATTTTAACCTAAAATTAAAGCAAAGTACTCTAAAACATAACTTTTTAAATTTGACCAACCCAAAAATTAGCGATATTATATTGGTACAAATAGATAAAAATCTGTATTTTGATAGTTATATATTTTCTGCTATCACAAATATTTTGGGTCAGCCCAAAAACTTTTTAAGTGAAAAAGAATTTAACTTTTTCTATGTAATCTCAAAGAATCTAAAAAATGGAAAAAATAATATTAATGAATTTGTGTTAGAATTTAAAAAAGAATTATTGAATGAATTTGATACCAAATCTTTTAAAAATATAAATTTCAATATAGATAATAATGATAATAATGTAATAGATTTCAATATTTTGAATTTAATTTCCCAACTAAATAATTATGAATTGAATAATGTGAACCAAATTTCTAATCAAATATCTAATCAAAATTCAAATTCAAATTCAAATTCAAATAACTTTGATGTAAATAATTACAAATTTAGAATTGCAAAAATATTAGTCAAACTTCTAAAAAAATACAACAATAACAATTATTATAATAAAGTTACAACCAAACTAAAACATAAAATCAATGAGAAAGGAATGAATAACGCCTTTAATTCAGATAAAATTGAGCTTTTTGGTAATTATAATTCAATCAATTACATCAATATAAATAAAAAATATAATTATATTTACTCTCAATCACAAAGATACATTTATGATTTTGAAAATAAAAATGTTTATTTTATTTTAGCGGGCGGAATGTCGGGTGATATTTTTAGTCCTAATTTTTTGGACCAAAAAATACTTTGGGAAAAAGGGGGGTATATTAAATTATCTTTACTATATTCTAACAATTTAAAAAATCAATTTATGCCTAAATTTAGAATTAATTCCTTTTAATTAATCTAAATATTTAATCAAAATAATTAACAATATAATTAACAATATAATTTATTAATATAATTTATCAATATGAAACATAATTCAAGAATACTTTTATTTATAGCCATATTATATACAAGTTCATTTTTCATTTCTTGCAATGAAGGCTTGAGCCCGCCTATAGTTGATGACGCCACTCTTATCAAAGGTAAAATCACTTTTACTTCTGGCTTGAACAGCTGGCCCTCACTGGATTCTTTAAAGGGTATTAGGGTTGCTCTTTTTAAAAACTACCCAGATAGTGCAAATATTTTAAATGACCTTTTAAGCGAAAATCTAATACTTACTGCCGATTCTGTGTCATATTTTGTTGAAAGTTATGAATTTAGTCACATCGTAAGCAAATTGCCTGTGGAGTATAATTATATTTGTGTTGCCCAAAATTTCGCTGGTCTATTAGATTGGAAAGTAATTGGATTATATAGCATTAATGACGACAATTTAACTCCCAAAAAACTCACAATTATCGAGACTGGAATTTATGACAATATTAATATTAACGTAGATTTTAACAATTTACCACCCCAACCTTTCTAATTATTTCTTGAATTGCGTCTCTACAAGAAGAATTTCTATAATATCAGGAAGCAATTGTAATGGCAAATATCAATTATGTGATTTAGTGTTAGTATCGGGGTTTGGTTTTAGAGTTAGGTCTATGTTTATGATTTCTACTTCACAATGTCCGGTCTTGCATAATTTGATATTTTTGATATGACCCGTAATAAGTAGAATAGAACCCAAATGTATGAAATAATGAAATATTTCAATCGACTCAAATATAACTCCAATAGCGAAAAAAGTCCAACCAACGCAGAGCAGTATCTTGATTTCTTTGCTGTGTGCGTGTTTGAGTGCGAAAAATACCGAAATAGAGGCAGTAAGTAAAAAAAATATATCAAAAAAGATTATATGCTCAATACCATCTCTAAATGAATTTAGATAAGTAAAACCAAAGTATTGTCCCAAAAAAAACACAAATGGCAGACCCAAACAGTGAATCAAACATAATATAGAAGACACGACTCCCATATAGTCCGAAAATATTTTTTTTAATGACAACATTATATTCATAATACCTTTATTTCCAATAATCTAAGCTCGATTTTGAGTGAAGTACTTTTCTTAAGATTTAATTTTGAACTTTAAATTAGTACCTTAATTTTAGTAATTCTCAACTTTTCTAAAATCAAGTGGAGTTTGTTTCAGAACTTCAAAAATTTCGTATTTTTCACTTACTTTTAGTTTATTAACCACTAAGACGAATGAATCGTAAATTAATGATTTTGCAATATTAATTTCTGAAATACTATTAAGATCCTTATACTGGCTATCAAAAGTTGCCCAATGTTTTTTGTTTAGATGAAATGCATCGGTAATAAAATCATATTTTTCTTTGAGTTCGATGTTATTTTCGGGTGTAACTTTAAACGAAAACTTAAATGGAAATACATCTAATGGCAAGAAAAGAAATATTTTCCC
>Ga0209702_10002565_pt1 | contig 31349 bp, 33 predicted proteins | sample FRY01_FD_187210 | JGI IMG/M metagenome (GOLD analysis project Ga0209702, IMG submission 187210) | Freshwater microbial communities from Lake Fryxell liftoff mats and glacier meltwater in Antarctica - FRY-01 (SPAdes) (version 2) | ecosystem: Environmental > Aquatic > Freshwater > Ice > Glacier...
TGAAAGCCATCGTTCACGCCCAGCGGCTGAAGTTTGCGGCTCAGCGTATCGCCCGCAGCAAAACCTTCAAAGCCCTCAGCATTCTTTGATCCTCGCATTCACTGGAGCCCCCATGGCACGCATCACCGTCGAAGACTGCCTCGAAAATATTCCCAACCGTTTCCAGTTGGTGTTGGCGGCCACCTACCGCGCACGCATGCTGAGCCAGGGACACGCACCGAAAATTGAAAGCAAAAACAAGCCCGCTGTGACCGCTTTGCGTGAAATTGCCGAGGGTAGGGTTGGCCTGGAGATGCTGAAAAAGGTGCCGCTCTGAGTTTCAGCGCATGGCCCGCAGAGAAGCACCGCACAGCGGTGTTTTTTTTCGCCTGATCTCATTCTTTTCGGCTTTTACGAAAACGGACTTGCGAGAGTCGGCTGCGGGCATGGCGCTGGCGCGCTAAAGTTGGGTTCTATGAGCCCATTGGCGAACACCACCTCCAACAACTTCTCCGCCGTGCAAGTACACCAGGCGGCCAGTGCTGCTGCAGCCAGTTTTGCGGTGTTGCTGAGCAAACTTGACTATCTGAGCGCAACCGATATCGAGAGCGTCCGGCAGGCCTACCGCTTCGCCGACACAGCGCATCTGGGCCAGATGCGCAGGAGCGGCGAGCCCTACATCACACACCCGATCGCGGTGGCGGCCCAGTGTACCGAATGGAAACTCGACGCGCAGGCCCTGATGGCGGCTCTCATGCACGACGCCATCGAAGACTGCGGGGTCACCAAAGACGATCTTGTCCAGCAGTTCGGCGCGCCCGTGGCCGACCTGGTCGATGGACTGACCAAGCTGGACAAGCTGGAGTTCGACTCGCGGGAACAAAACCAGGCGGAATCGTTTCGCAAGATGCTGCTGGCCATGGCCAAGGATGTGCGCGTCATCCTCATCAAGCTGGCAGACCGTACCCACAACATGCGCACCATGGGCGATATGCCGCGCAGCAAATGGCAGCGCATCAGCAGCGAAACGTTGGAAATCTACGCGCCCATTGCACACCGCCTGGGCCTGAACTTCACCTACCGCGAACTGCAAGATCTCGCCTTTCGCTTCCTGCATCCCTGGCGCTATGAGGTACTCAGCAAAGCGCTCAACAAGTCGCGCCATCGGCGCAAGGATTTGATCGCGCGGGTCAAGGACGAAGTGGAGCGGGTCTTTATTGGCCACGGCATGGAGGTGCGCATCCTGGGGCGCGAAAAAACGCTGTATTCGGTCTACAAAAAAATGGACAGCAAACACCTGTCGTTCTCGGAAGTCACCGATATTTACGGATTTCGCATTGTCGTGCCCGAGCTCGTTGATTGCTACACCGGACTGGGCATCCTGCACCAGCTCTACAAGCCAGTGCCCGGCAAATTCCGGGACTACGTGGCCATTCCCAAGCTCAACGGCTACCAGTCGGTACACACTACCCTGATCGGTCCTTTCGGCACCAACATCGAGTTACAGCTGCGCACCCATGCGATGGATGTGGTGGCCGAGTCCGGTGTCGCCGCCCACTGGCTCTACAAAGCCAGCGAGCCGAGCAGCGCCACTTCTGAGCGGCTGGGCACGCAGTGGCTGCAGTCGCTGCTCGACATCCAGCAGGAAACACACGACGCAGCCGAGTTCTGGGACCACATCAAGATCGATCTGTTCCCCGATGCGGTTTACGTGTTCACACCGCAAAGCAAGATCCTGTCGCTGCCGCGCGGTGCCACCGTGATCGACTTTGCCTATGCGATCCACAGCAATGTGGGCAACCGGGCGATGTCGGCCCGCGTCAATAGCGAAGAAAGCCCACTGCGCGCCGAGTTGAACAACGGCGACGTGGTGGAGGTGATCACTGGTGACGATGCCGAACCCAATCCGGCCTGGCTCGCGTTTGCAAAAACAGGGCGGGCACGCTCCAAGATCCGACACCACCTGAAGACCCTGGCCCACGACGAGTCGCACCATCTGGGTGAGCGCATGCTGACGCAGGCATTGCGACACGAAGGCATTGCCCAATTGCCAAGCGAGGACGGTGAGTACAGAGCCGCCTGGGAGAAATTGCTGCGCTTCACCGGCAGCCGAAACTGCGAAGAACTGGTCACCGACATCGGTACGGGCAAGCGCATCGCCAGCATGATCGGGAAAAAACTCGCGGTGCTGCTGTCCGACAGCGGGCTAAAGCCCGACATGCTGTTGATCAGCCACGAGCGCTACGCCAGCGGGCAAGACCAGGCGGCTTCACAAGGCGTGGTAACGCTCGACGGCAGCGAGGGTGCATCGGTGCAATACGCGCCCTGTTGCAAGCCCATCCCAGGCGACCGCATCGTGGGCTATTTGGGACGTGGCGAAGGCCTGATGGTGCACGCCGAAGACTGCCCCACCGGCAAGCGCTTGTTGCACCGCGACAGCGAACGCTTTCTGGAAGTTGAATGGGCTGACGAACCAGCCCGCCCGTTTGGGACCACGGTTGTGGTCACGGTACACAACGGCAAAGGCGTATTGGCCCGTGTGGCCTCGACAATGGCGGCAGCTGAAGCGGACATCACCCACGTGGACATGGGCGATGAGCCGGCACAAAGCGCGACCGATATCCGCTTCACCGTGGCGGTGCGCGACCGGGTGCACCTGGCCACCGTGCTGCGCAGCCTCAAGCGCACGCCCTCGGTGCTGAAAGCGCAACGCGCCAAAAGCACGCGCAACTGAAGCACGAGAGAAGGCTCAACCCCCGCTCGGGCGGGGATACGTGACAGACAGCACCTCAAGCGCCCGCGTACCGTCGGGCAGCACCAGCTTCACCAGATCGCCCTCGCGGGCTTTGAACAACACCCGTGCCACGGGGGACACCCAGCTGATCTGGCCCTGCGCGGTATTTGCCTCGTCCACCCCAAGGATGGTGACCTCGGTTTCTTTGCCCTGTGGATCGGCGTAGACCACGGTGGCACCAAAGAACACTTGGTCGGAGCCGTGGTGAACCGACGCATCCACCACCTCGGCGATTTCCAAACGGCGCGTCAAGAAACGGATGCGCCGATCAATTTCGCGCAAGCGCTTCTTGCCATAAAGGTAATCGCCATTTTCCGAGCGGTCGCCGTTGCTCGCCGCCCAGTGCACGGTCTCCACGGTGCGGGGGCGCTCCTCGTCCATGAGTGAAAACAGCTCGGCGCGCAGCCTCTCGTAACCCGCACGGGTGATGTAGTTTTTGCCACCGGGCGTCTGCTGCTCGGGCAACAGCATGTCTTCATCTTCGCCGTCGGTTTCGCGGGTGAATGCCTTGCTCATGCGGCGATGCTGGCCAATGCCATGGAAAAAAGCAAGACCTCAATGAAAAAACCCGCAGCTTTTGGCTGCGGGTTTTTATTTGGTGCGGCTGGCAGGAATTGAACCCACGACCCCTTGGTTCGTAGCCAAGTACTCTATCCAACTGAGCTACAGCCGCCAAGCCTCATATTCTAGCATCGGTTGTTTGGTAGGCCGTGACAGACTTGAACTGTCGACCAAAGGATTATGAGTCCTCTGCTCTAACCAACTGAGCTAACGGCCCGATCGATGTCTATTGTAGGCGCGCGGTTTCAGCCGTTCTTGCCCTGGGTGAGCGCGTTGCCGACCAGTTTTGCGGTGACATCGACGATCTGGATCATGCGTTCATAGGGCATTCGCTGTGGGCCGATCACGCCCAGTGTGCCCACCACCTGCCCGTCGACCTCGTACGACGCGGTCACCACCGACAGGTCTTGGTATGGCACCACCTGGCTCTCACCGCCAATGTAGATGCGCACGCCTTGCGCCTGGGTGGAGACATCGAGCAGGCGAAGCAACTGGGTCTTTTGCTCGAACAGCTCGAACATACGCCGCAGGTTGCCCATGTCGCTGGAAAATTCGCTGACTGAGAGCAGATTGCGCTCGCCCGAGATCACCACCGTATCCAGCTGCGCTGCGTCGTCGGTGCCGATGTCCACCGCTGCCTGCATGAGCGAAGCGATCTCGCCGCGCAGCATGTCAACCTCGGTCTTGAGGCGCTCGCGCACCGCCTCCATGGCCAGGCCAGCGTAGTGGGCATTGAGAAAGTTCGACGCCTCCAGCAATTGCGCTTGGGTGAAGGAAGTCTGGGTGTGGATGATGCGGTTCTGCACATCGCCGTCAGGCGAGACCAGGATGACCAGCACCCGGCGCTCGGACAGGCTCAGAAATTCGATGTGGCGGAACACGGAAGTCCGACGCGGCGCCATCACCACCCCCACAAACTGCGACAGATTGGACAACAGGTTGGCCGCGTGGCTGATGACGCGCTGCGGCTGCCCGGCTTCAATGCCAGTGGCAGCCGCCGCGTAGGCTACCCCCAGATCGTCGTGGCGCACGGTGAGCATGGTGTCAACAAACAGCCGATAACCGCGCGAGGTGGGGATGCGCCCGGCCGAGGTGTGCGGGCTGGCAATCAGACCGAGCTCTTCGAGGTCGCTCATCACGTTGCGGATGGTCGCGGGCGACAGGTCCATGCCGGCGGCGCGGGCCAGGGTGCGCGAACCCACGGGCTGACCGTCGGCGATGTATCGCTCGACCAGGGTCTTGAGCAGCAACTTGGCGCGGTCATCCAGCATGCTTGCATTCTAAGGAAATACACCCTCACTGGCTCAGCCAGACCTGTAGGCGGTTGCGCGCGAGTTTGCGGGGAACAAAGGACGCTGGTGCCCATGTTGTAATCGGGTCATGAAGCCACCTGTTAGCAGCCATTTGGTGCCCACTGACATTCAGCGCACGCTGCGTTTTGCGCATGTGGCAATCGTCGGCAAATACCAGGCACCGGGCGCACGGCGCGCGGTCGACGAGATTGCACATTTCCTGCACGACGAGGGCTGTGATGTGTCGCTAGAGCGCGAAACCGCCCTTAACACCGGATTGACGCAATACCCAGCGCTTGACGTGGCTGCGATGGGGCGCGAGTGCAACCTGGCGCTGGTGGTCGGTGGCGACGGCACCATGCTTGGCATCGGTCGCCAGCTGGCGCGCTACGGGTTGCCGCTGGTGGGGGTGAACCAAGGTCGCTTGGGCTTCATGACCGACATTCCCTTTGATACCTTCCGAGATTCCCTGCGGCCCATTCTTCACGGCGCCTATGAGGAAGACGTGCGGGCGCTGATGGCGGCTACGGTCTGGCGCGACGGGCGCTGTGTGTTCGAAGCGACGGCGCTGAACGACGTGGTGGTCAACCGCGGCGGCGTGGCCAGCCTGATCGAGCTGCGGGTCGAGGTGGATGGGCACTTTGTGGCCAACCAGCGGGCCGACGGCATGATCATCGCCTCGCCCACCGGCTCCACCGCCTACGCGCTCTCAGCCGGCGGCCCTCTGCTGCACCCGGCCATCGGCGGCTGGTTGGTGGTGCCGATTGCGCCGCACACGCTGTCCAACCGGCCGATCGTGTTGCCATCCCACAGTGAGATTGCGGTGGAAGTTGTGTCGGGCAAGGACGCCAGCGCGAACTTCGACATGCAGTCGCTGGCCAGCCTGATGCATGGCGACCGAATCGTGGTGCGGCGCTCCGAGCATGCGCTGCGCCTGCTGCATCCGGTGGGCTGGAGCTATTTCGACACCCTGCGCAAGAAACTGCACTGGAACGAAGGGGCCTGAATTCAGGGCCTGGGTTCAGCGCATGTGTCTGGCCCGCTTAAGGGTCAGAATATGGGTTCTACAACGTCCCTTTTTTTGCCCCCCATTTCATGAGCCTACGCCGCATTGCCCTGCGCGACTTTGTCATCGTGCAGTCCCTTGACCTCGATCTGGCCGCCGGCTTCACGGTGCTGACCGGCGAAACGGGGGCAGGCAAATCGATCCTGATCGACGCCTTGCAGCTGGCGTTGGGCGCACGCGCCGAGGTCAGTGTGGTGCGCGAGGGCGCAGCGCGCTGCGAGATCGCTGCCGAGTTCGATCTCTTGCCGGCTACCACCCAGTGGCTGGAGAAACAAGGCTTCCCAGTGGAAGACAGCCTTCTTGTGCGACGCACAGTGGACACCGAGGGCCGCAGCCGCGCCTGGATCAACGGCAGCGCCGCCACCATGACGCAGCTGAAAGCCCTGGCCGACGATCTGCTGGATATCCACGGCCAACACGCCTGGCAGAGTTTGACCCGCACCGGCGCGGTGCGCGATCTGCTCGACGCCTACGCCGCTATCGATACCGACCCAGCCCAGGCCCGCTGGGCACAGTGGCGCGAGCAGCGCAAGGCCTTGCAGGCCGCCACCGAGCGCCAAACCAGCCTGCGACAAGACAGCGAGCGCCTGGCCTGGCAGATCGCCGAGCTCGACAAACTCTCGCCCGCGACCGATGAGTGGGACGAACTCAACAGCCAGCACAGCCGGCTGGCCAACGCCCAGGCGCTGATTGATGCCGCCCAGCTGGCCAGCCAGCTGCTCGATGAGCAGCAAGACAGTGCCGCCGCGCTGATCAGCCGCGCACTGGCCGCGTTGCAGGCGCAGGTTCGCATCGAGCCCGCTTTTCGCAGCCCGGCAGAAGCTTTGGAGGCCGCGTTGGCCCAGGTGCAGGACAGCGTGCACAGTCTGAATCAGGTGGCCCGCCAGACCGATCTCGATCCGTCCGGTTTGGCTGAGCTTGACCAGCGCATGGCCTTGTGGATGTCGCTCGCCCGGCGCTATCGCAGCACCCCCGAGGACCTCGCCAGCCTGCACACCCAATGGCGTGCCGAGCTGGCACAGATCGACCAGGCGCTGGATCTCGATGCGTTGCAGCGTGCCGAGCGAGCCGCCTGGCAGGCCCTTGAGACCGAGTTGAAGGCGCTCAGCCGCCAGCGCCAGCAAGCCGCGCCCAGGCTGGCGAAAGCGGTGACCGACACCATGCAGACGCTGGGCATGCAGGGCGGGCGCTTCGAAGTCGCGTTGCAGCGGCTGGCCGAGCCGCAGGCGCATGGTTGGGAGCAGGTGGAATTTCTGGTGGCCGGCCACGCCGGTGTGACGCCACGCCCGGTGGGCAAGGTGGCCTCAGGCGGCGAGCTCTCTCGCATTGCGCTCGCCATCTCAGTGATCACCAGCCGCCTGGGCCGCGCGCCCACGCTGATCTTCGACGAGGTAGACGCTGGTGTGGGCGGGGCGGTGGCGCACACCGTGGGCCAGCTGCTGCGTCAGCTCGGCCACGACCGCCAGGTGCTCGCGGTGACGCACCTGCCGCAGGTCGCTGCCTGTGCCGACCAGCATCTTCTGGTGAGCAAGCAACGCGCTGGGCGTCAGACCATCAGCGCTGTGCAGCCGATTGCGACCGACGCGCGGGTCAGCGAGCTGGCCCGCATGCTGGGCGGTGGCGACAGCTCGGCCGTCTCCCTGGCGCACGCGCGCGAGTTGCTCACACCGTGAAAAGCAAGGACATGACCGAACTCACCGAAGCACCGATTCGCCTGGTGCTGGTCACCGGTATGTCCGGCTCGGGGAAATCGGTGGCGATCACGGCGTTGGAAGACGTGGGTTTCTATTGCGTTGACAACCTGCCACCCGAGTTGCTCGACGCCTTCATTTCGCTGGAGCAAGGCATGCGCGCCAACAAAGTGGCGATTGCCATGGACGTGCGCAGCGCAAAGTCGCTGCCGGGTCTGCCCCAGCGCTTGGCCAAACTGGAGCAACAGCACGGTGGCCGCCTGCACCTGACCACGGTGTTCCTCGACGCCACCACCGACACGCTGGTGCGCCGCTTTTCCGAAACCCGGCGCCTGCATCCGCTGTCGCTGAAAAGCGCCAACGATCAGCACCGCGCACTCACCGATGCGATTGAGCACGAGCGTGAACTGCTGGCCGAGCTGCGCGAACAGGCGCTGGTGATCGACACCAGCCTGATCCGCCCGGCCCAGTTACGCAGCCAGATCAAGGAGTTGCTGGGCGCCATGCCGGCACCGCTCACGCTGGTGTTCGAGTCGTTCGCGTTCAAACGCGGCATTCCGATGGACGCCGACTTTGTGTTCGATGTGCGCATGCTGCCCAACCCGCACTACGAGCCCGAGCTCAAAGCCTTGACTGGGCGTGACCCGGCGGTAGCCGGTTTTCTGCGCGCGCAGCCCGCCGTGCAGCGCATGCGCGAGCAGCTGATCACCTTTTTGCGCGACTGGATGCCGCAGATGCTGAGCGACCACCGCAGTTATGTGACTGTGGCCGTGGGCTGCACCGGCGGCCAGCACCGCTCGGTGTTTCTGGTCGAGGAGCTGACCAGGGCGTTTGCTGACGATTGGGCGACCCGGGTGCGACACCGCGAAATCGGCGACTGGCCAGCACACCCCATACGTGCCGACAACCTGGGCTGAGCCCAGCCCGCAAGCTTGGGTTGATCAAACGTTGATGAGGCGCTGGTAGAGCACGCGCACCGGGGCCGGCAAGCCCCGATCCAGCAACTCGGCGCCAGGCACCCACCCACCATCGGGCAACACCCCTTCGACCACTGACAGCGTCACCACCACCGGATGCAACCGCAGTTCGCGGTGCGTCAGGCTGTGGGCTATCGGGTCGAGGTGCTCGGTATTTTCAGACCACTCGATGCCAGGCAGGGCGGTTGTCAGCAAGGCCTCGCTCGCAAACACCGGCGGGCAATACAAACCGGCCCAAATGCCTGGCGCAGGACGGCGTTGCAACCAAAACTGATCTGCCGTGGTGGTCGAGCGCAACCGCAACACCAGCAACCACCAGCTCTCGTGGCGCCGGGGCGCGGCCTTTGACTTCACCGGGTAGCGGCTCACCGAATCTGCCGCCTTTGCCGCGCACAAACCGGATACCGGACAGCGATCGCAAAGCGGCTTTCCACGCAGGCACACCGTGGCGCCAAGGTCCATCAGCCCCTGGGTGTAGGCCACCATGTCCTCGGGTGCTGGTGCCCCAGGCAGCAAGCCTTGCGCCAGGTGCCACAGCGCGCGCTGGCTTGCCACTTGCGCCAGGTCTTCGTCGAATGCCAGCAGGCGAGCGAGCACCCGGCGCACATTGCCGTCCACGATGGACACGCGCTCACCGTGGCAAAAGGCCGCGATCGCCGCTGCGGTGGAGGCGCCGATGCCTGGCAAGGTCTGGAGTTGCTGGGCATTGGTTGGAAATACGCCGCTGTGTTCGGCGATTACTGTTTGCGCGCAACGGTGCAGGTTGCGCGCCCGGCTGTAGTAGCCCAGCCCGGCCCACAAGGCCATCACCTGATCGCTGCTGGCCTGCGCCAGTGCCAGCAGATTGGGAAACGCCGCCAAAAAGCGCGGGTAATAGGCCAGCACCGTGCTCACCTGGGTTTGCTGCAGCATCACCTCGGAGAGCCAGACGCGGTAGGGATCGCGGGTGTGCTGCCAGGGCAGGCCGTGGCGGCCGTGCTGGTGCTGCCAGCCGATCAGCCGTGGCGCAAAGTCCAGCGGCAGCTTGTGCCCAATGGCGCTGTTCAGGGCCACGGACATCACGCCAGGGCGTCTTCGATCGGAGCGTCTTGGGGAACCTTCAACAGATGGTCGGTGAGTTCGGTGAGCTTCACGCCGAGCAGGTTGAGGTCGGCCTGTTGACGCTGCAGCTCGCGAATGCGCTCATTGAGCCCGCCGGCGGCCTGCTGGATGCGGGAAACCGCCTCGATACGCCGAACGAAATTGCGCCGACGCTCGCGCTGCTGAGACTCAAGCTGCGCCGCTGCCGACCTGTTCCAGAACTCGATCTGGTTGATCGCACTTTCGTAGACCATACGCAGACGGCTTGTGAGCGCACTCGCCAATCGCTCACCGAACTCGGGCTGGGCCAGACGCAGCGCGTTGCCCAGGCTCAGGTATTGCAGGTGGCTGCGCTCAACCAGATCGAGCTCTTGGAGGTACTGCGCCAGCGGCGGGCACTCGGGCACTTTTAAAGAAAACCCATGGTCGGCGTTCAGCCGCTTGAAGCTGCTCTCCAGCATGGTCTGGATTTCCCCAGCCATCTTGTCGGCCCGCTGCAGGTCGTTGCGCAATCGATCAAAGGTGTCGCCATAGGTGCGTTTGACGCGCAACTTAATGCCCGGTTGCTTGAGCGCACGCGACAGATCCGCCACCTCCGCCTTGAGCTGCGTCGAACTGAGCAGTGCAAACACATCTTTCAACAAACGCAGGTGCACCGAGCGCACCGCCTGAATCTTCGCGCCACTGGCATCGAAGTCGGCTTGCTCCTGCTCGATGCGCAGCCGCATCTGTTTGATCACGCCACCGTTTTTGCCGCGAAGATCTTCCAGCTCCTGCGCCTGCTCCAACAGATCGCGCACCCGGATGTGCACCAGTCGCGCGGTTTCCTGGCGCAGGGCACCAATGCCCCGTGCCACCGATGCACCCAGAATTTTCCGGCGTTGCCCCAGCAAGCCCGCATCCAGTGCGGTTTCGAGCTCCAACAAGTTGCTGGCCTGCAGCAGCGGCTCGTCGCGGTTAATCCTGGCCAGCAAGCCTTTTTGAGCCGACACCGCGATCACCTGGCGCGGCGATAGGCCAAGGATCTTGGCCGAATCGGTGCGTTGCGAAGCGATTTGCAGCTGCACCTGCTCGGGTGAGCTGAGCGCGTCCCACAGGGTGTCGATCTTGTTCAGCGCCACCAGCCGCGACTCGCGGCCCTCGCCCAGCACCGACAGGTGCTGGCGCCAGATCGCGAGGTCCGACTTGGTCACACCGGTGTCGGCCGCCAGAATGAAAACCACCGCATGCGCCTGCGGCAGCAAACTCACCGTGAGCTCGGGCTCAGCGCCTATTGCGTTCAGCCCGGGGGTGTCCAGAATGACCAAACCCTGCTTGAGCAGCGGGTGCGCCATGTTGATCAAGGCATGGCGCCACCTGGGCACCTCGATCAGGCCGTCGGCACCCACCAGCGGGTTGTCGTCGGGCGTCTCTTCGTTCCAGAACCCCAGGGCAGCAGCCTCACTGCGGGTGACGCGGCGCAGATCGGCCACTTTATGGATCGCCTCGGCCAGCTGCCTGGGATCGTTCACGTCCAGCTCGAAACGCTCCCATTTGTGGGGCGCGTTGCGCCAATCCAGCAGCGACTGCGGCTGCAAGCGCGACTCAATCGGCAGCAAGCGCAGGCAGGCTGGCATCTCAGCGTCATACGCCAGCTCGGTCGGGCACATGGTGGTGCGCCCGGCACCCGCCGGCATGATGCGCTGGCCGTAGCCAGCGAAGAACATCGCGTTGATCAGCTCGGATTTGCCACGCGAAAACTCGGCCACAAAGGCGACCATGATCTTGTCGTTCCTCACTTCGGCATGCAGCCGCTCCAGTCGGTCCTGCACGCCCGGCGGCATGAGATCGTGATCGATCAGCCACTCAGAAAGCAGTTTCAGCCGCAATGCGAACTGCCTGCGCCAAGCCCCGTGCTCATCCAAATTCTGATTGAAACTCATGCGACGGTACTCGTTGGGTGTCGGCCAATATAGCATCGCCCTCGCACCGATCAGAGCCGCAAAAGGACGCCGATCGGATCGCGGATCAGCATCACGACTTCTGACAATTCGGGCAAAAAAAGGTGGAGCGCTGCCCTTGGCGCAGGGTCTTGATCGGCCCACCGCAGGCGCGACAGGGCAGGCCCGTTCGGCCGTAGACCATGGCATCGAGCTGAAAGTAGCCGCTCTGCCCTTCGCTGCCACTGAAGTCGCGCAGGCTGCTGCCGCCCAGCGCCAGCGCGCGCTGCAACACCGCCACGATTGCCTGGTGCAGGCGCGCTGCGCGCGGCTTGCTCAAGCGGTCAGCGCGCAGCGTGGGACGAATGCCGGCCGCGAACAAGGCTTCCGAGGCATAAATGTTGCCCACACCCACCACGATGTCACCCGCCAGCAACACCTGCTTGATACTGGCGCGCCGCTGCTGCAAGCGCTGGTGAAACGTGAGCGGATCGAAGCCGACTTCCAGCGGCTCGGTGCCCAGATGGCCCAGCAGCTTGCGCGCCGCTGCATCGTCAAGCGACGTTGCAAACACCACCGCGCCAAAGCGCCGCGGATCGTGCAGGCGAAGAAGGCCCTGGGTGGTGACGAGCTCGAAATGGTCGTGCACGCCGCGCGGTGGCAGCACGGGTGCAAACCGCAGGCTGCCCGACATGCCGAGATGGAGGATCAGCAGGCCGCGGTCGAGCTGCACCAGCAAATACTTGCCGCGCCGGCCCACGCCGTGCACCCGCTGACCCAGCAGCTGTTCGGGCGCCACACCCAGCGGCCAGCGCAGCGGCTTGCCCAGCGCGATCTGGGTGATCTCGGCGCCTGCGATGCGATCGGCAAAACCGCGGCGGGTGACTTCTACTTCGGGGAGTTCGGGCATGACAACCGGTCTTTTTTGGCCGCTCTGAAACGCCCGTGAGGGCTTGGGGGCATGGCGGTGATCGCTGGGAAAGCCTTCCATTATCATGGTCAGATGAACAATCTGCGCCGCGCTTCAACGCTGGAAATTTGCCCCATCCACCCGGTTTGCACAGGGGCCAGCACAGTCCACCGGGCAGTCTGGTGGCTGAGCGCTTTTTTGCTCGCAGCCAGCGTGGCGCAGGCCCAAACAGCGCCGGGCGTTGCACCGGTTGTGCCAGCCGCCGCAGCCGAAGCCAGCGCGGCAGCCAGTCAGCTCAGCGCCGTGCGCAACTCGGGCCTGAACGCGCCGCTGTTCTATCAGCTGTTGCTGGGCGAGCTCAACGTGCGCGGCGGCGACCCAGGCGCTGGCTACTCGCTCATTTTGGATACGGCACGCGAGCAGCGCGACCCGGCGCTGTTTCGGCGCGCGGTGGAAGTGGCGCTGCAAAGCCGTTCCGGCGAAGCAGCCTTGACTGCGGCACGGGCCTGGTCTGCCGACCAACCGAAAGACCCCGAAGCCGAGCGCTTTGTGCTGCAAATCCTGCTGGCTCTCAACCGCGTCGGCGAGACCGGGCCGGTGCTTCGCGCCATCATCGAGCGCACCGCAGCTGGCGAGCGCAGCAACACCATCAACGCCATCCCACAAACTTTTGCCCGGGTGCCCGACAAAGCAAGCGCTCTGGCGGTGGTGCGCGAAGCGCTGGCTCCAGCGCTCAAACAACGCAACCAAGCCGCTGCCGCGTGGACCACCATCGGTCGCATGCAACTGGCGCTGGACCAGCCAAGCTTGTCTCTGGCCTCAGCGCGTGAAGGCCACGCCGCCGACCCAACCTCGTCCTTCCCGGCCCTGCTGGCGCTGGAGCTGCTCGAGCGCGGGCAGCAAGGGGCAGAGCCGATCATCCTGCGTCAGCTTGAAGCTGGCGTCCCAAGCAAGCCCCAAGACGCGGCGGTGGCGCTCACCTATGCCCGGGTGTTGCTGGACCTGCAGCGCAACGTCCAGGCACGTAGCCAGCTGGATACCCTAACCACCCGTCGGCCAGACCTGCCGGAGCCCTGGCTGCTGCTGGCTAGCCTGCAGGTGCAAGTCAACAGCCTCGCGGCTGCCGCCCAGTCCCTCCAGACCTACATGACGCTGGCCCGCCAGTCGAGCGATGAACGGGTGGCACGCGGCCTGACACAGGCTTACTTGCTCATGGCGCAGATCGCCGAGAAACAGCAAGATTTCACCACCGCCAACGCCTGGCTGGATCGGATTGAAAACGCCGACGAGATCATGGCCGCGCAAATGCGGCGGGCCTCGCTGCTGGCCCGCCAAGGCCAGCGAGCCGAGGCGCGGGCGCTGCTGCGCAACCTGCCCGAGCGGCGCGATGGCGATGCGCGGCTGAAGCTGCTGGCCGAAGCCCAGCTGCTGCGCGATCTGAAAGACCACCAGGGCGCCTTTGATGTCTATGGCGAAGCAGTCAAGCGCTTCCCAGACGACGCCGAGCTGCTGTACAACCAAGCCATGATGGCTGAGAAGGCCGATCTGATTGACGAGATGGAGCGTCTGCTGCGCCAGCTCATTGCTGCCAAACCCGACCATTACCATGCCTACAACGCGCTGGGCTACTCGCTGGCCGACCGCAATCTGCGGCTGGCAGAGGCCAAGCAGCTGATCGAAAAAGCGGTGTTGTTGGCGCCTGACGACGCCTACATACAGGACAGCCTGGGCTGGGTGGAGTTCCGTCTCGGCAACACCTCGCGTGCGTTAGAAATTCTGGCTGCCGCCTACGCCAAGCGGCCCGACGCCGATATTGCTGCTCACCTCGGTGAGGTGCTGTGGGTGAGCGGCCAGCGCGAACAGGCGCTCAAAATTTGGCGCGAGGGCCTGCTGGCGGCCAGCGACAACGAAACCCTGCAAGAAACCCTGAAGCGGCTGCAGGTCACACCGTGACAGGCCCGCGAGCAGCTGCCCGGTCTGCCTGCCTGGTCGCTGGGAGCATGGTGGCCGCACTGCTGCTGGGTGCCTGCGCCGCGCCGCGCCAGCAAGGTGCCGCAAGCGCAGATGCCTGGAGCGGCCGCCTGGCGTTGCGTCTTGACAGCACGCCTCCGCAATCTTTTTCCGCCAGCTTCGATCTGCGCGGCGGTCCCCAGGCGGGCGAGCTGCAACTCAACTCGCCCCTGGGCACCACCCTGGCCCGCGTTCGTTGGTCTCCCCAAGGGGCAGAACTGCGCCAAGGCGATCGATTCGAACAACGCGAGAGTCTCGACGAACTCACCGCCGCTCTCAGCGGCACCACGCTGCCGGTCAAGGCCTTGTTTGGCTGGTTGCGTGGCAACAACAGTGCCGCCGACGGCTGGACGGTAGACCTCTCGCAGCAGCCCCAGGGGCGCATTACCGCGCGCCGCACCACCCCGCCGCCCAGCGCCGAGCTGCGTGTGCTGTTCGTGCCATGAGCCTGACAACCCGGCCGACAGCGCTGCGCGCTCTTTACGACATTCCCGCGCCAGCCAAGCTCAATCTGTTTCTGCACATCACCGGCCGACGGCCCGACGGCTATCACCTGCTGCAGTCCGTGTTCATGTTGGTCGACTGGTGTGATCGCCTGTGGTTCGAGCGCCGCCACGACGGTGTGATCGCGCGTGAAGACCTGATCGCGGGCGGGCTGCCAGCCGAAGATCTGTGCGTGAAGGCGGCGCGCGCATTGCAAAGCGCCACCGGCTGCCCGCACGGCGTGCAGATTGGCCTGGAGAAACACCTGCCCACCGAGGCGGGTCTGGGCGGTGGCTCGTCCGATGCGGCCACTTGTCTGATCGCGCTCAACCGGCTGTGGGGACTTGGCCTCAAACGCGGCGAACTCGCCGTCATCGGTTTGCAGCTGGGCACAGATGTGCCTTTTTTCCTGAGTGGCCACAACGCCTGGGTGGAAGGCGTGGGTGAGCAGATCACACCGATGTCCTTGGCGCCGGCCCAATTTTTGATTGTGAAACCCCCGGTGGGCGCATCCACGCCGCGCGTCTTCAACGACCCTGCACTCAAACGCGACACAAAACCCGCTATAATCCAAGGCTTTGCTGTAAACGACGCCCACGGTCAGAAAACAGGTTTGTTTAGGTGCGATACCCGACAATTGTTGGAAAGTACACACAACGACCTGCAACCGGTGGTTGAGCGCTTATGTCCTGAGATGGTGGACTGTTTGCAATGGCTGAAAAGCCATGGCTTACAGGGCCGGATGACCGGATCGGGCACAGCGGTGTTTGCGCAAACGCAGCATTTGGAAGATCCGTCTGACGCGTGCGCGCATTGGACGGTTCGCAAATGCAGCAACATGGATGCACATCCGCTGCAAAACTGGTGTTCGAATTGAAACAGTCGACCCCCACCGGTTCCACCAGCAGATGTGTAGCCAGAGACGTTTTTGGGTTGATCGAGACGCTCTAGGGCCTTTCAATTGACCCGTGTAGGGGAGTCGCCAAGTTGGTCAAGGCACTGGATTTTGATTCCAGCATGCGAGGGTTCGAGTCCTTCCTCCCCTGCCACCCATATCGTTCACCTCATGACCCGGGCAGGGCGCTGAACAGCAGCGTCCACAGCGCCGTTTAACGCAATGGATGCAGCACACCACGCCATGCACGTTCAGCCCCCGGACTTCATGGTCTTCACCGGCAACGCCAACCCAGTGTTGGCGGCTGAAATCGCGCAAAATCTGGGCACCCACCTCGGCTCGGCCAATGTGGGTCGCTTCTCTGACGGTGAAGTCACAGTCGAAATTACCCAAAACGTGCGCACCCGCGAGGTGTTTGTCATTCAGTCCACGTGCGCGCCGACCAATGAAAACCTGATGGAACTTATCATCATGGTTGATGCGCTCAAGCGGGCGTCTGCCTCGCGCATCTCGGCCGTGATCCCCTATTTTGGTTACGCCCGCCAAGACCGGCGTCCGCGCTCCAGCCGCGTGCCTATCAGCGCCAAGGTGGTGGCCAACATGCTGCAAGCGGTGGGTGTTGACAGGGTGCTGACCATGGATTTGCACGCTGACCAGATCCAGGGCTTCTTCGATATTCCGGTTGACAACATTTACGCCTCGCCCGTGCTGCTGGGGGATCTGCGTGCCAAGAACTATTCCGACCTGCTTGTGGTGTCGCCAGACGTCGGTGGCGTGGTTCGCGCCCGCGCCCTGGCCAAGCAGCTCAATTGCGACATGGCCATCATCGACAAGCGCCGGCCCAAAGCCAACGTGTCCGAAGTGATGCATGTAATCGGTGACATCGACGGCCGCAACTGCGTGATCATGGATGACATGATCGACACCGCCGGCACGCTGGTGAAAGCCGCCGAGGTCTTAAAAGAGCGCGGCGCCAAGAGTGTCTATGCCTATTGCACCCACCCTATTTTCTCTGGTCCAGCCATCGAGCGCATCGCCAAAGGCAACGTGCTTGACGAGGTGGTGGTCACCAACACCATCCCGCTGTCGCAAGCAGCCCAGGCCTGCAAGAAAATCCGCCAGCTCTCCGTGGCGCCGCTGATGGCCGAAACCATCGCGCGCATCGCCTCGGGCGAGTCGGTCATGAGTTTGTTTGCCGATCAGGACAACCTTTTCTAAGGCCTGAAGGCAACAAAGCAGTGAGCCGCCTCACTTTGGGCGGTTCTTTTTCAATCGAGGCGTTCTGGTCGCGGAACCCCTCCACAGGAGTCAGTTATGCAATTTGTCGCTTTTGAGCGCGCCCTGCAAGGCACGGGTGCGAGCCGCCGTCTGCGCAACACCGGTCGCGCGCCCGGTATCGTTTTTGGTGGCGAAGCCACACCCATCACCATCGAGCTGGACCACAACAACCTGTGGCATGCCCTGAAGAAGGAAGGATTCCACGCCTCCATCCTCGACATGGACCTGGCCGGTACCGTACACAAGGTGCTGCTGCGCGACGTGCAATACCACCCCTACAGGCCGCAGGTTCTGCATGTGGACTTCCAGCGCGTGGACAACAAAACCCGCCTGCAAAAGAAGGTGCCACTGCACTTCATCAACGCCGAAGAGTCCGAAGCGGTGAAGGTCGACAAGTGTGTGGTCAACCACGTGATGACCGAGATCGAAGTGGATTGCCTGGCCATGCAATTGCCAGAGTTCATCGAAGTGGATCTGGCCAACGTGAAAAATGGCGACACCATCCATGCCCGCGAGCTCATCATGCCCAAGGGCATCAAACGCGTGACCCACGGCCGCACCAACCTGACCGTGGTCACCGTTTTACCGCCGAAGGTTGAAGAGGTGGTGGTCGCTCCGGTTGCCGCGCCTGCCGACGATAAAAAAGGCAAAAAGAAGAAATAAGCTGGTCCCAGCAACGGGGTGTGACACCCCCGCTGCACCACCCGCGCTTCGGCCCGCTTGTGCGGGCCGTTGTCGTTTGGGCAACCCCTTTGGCCTATTTCATAATCAAGACCATGATTCGCCTCATCGCCGGTCTCGGCAACCCTGGACCTGAATACGAAGACACACGCCACAACGCCGGTTTCTGGTGGGTCGACGAAGCGGCGCGTCTGCTCAAGGCCTCGCTGCACCTTGAGCGCGGACATTTTGGCCTGGTGGCGCGGGCCACTGTGTCGAGCCAGCCCCTGTGGCTGGTCGAGCCCCAGACCTTCATGAACCTCTCGGGCAAGTGCGTGGCCTCGGTGGCTCGCTTCTACAAGATCGCACCCGAAGAAATTCTGGTGGTGCATGACGAGCTGGATCTGCCGCCCGGTGAGGCCAAGCTAAAACGCGGCGGCGGCCATGCCGGCCACAACGGCTTGCGCGACATCCATGGCCAGCTTGGCAGTGCCGATTACTGGCGTTTGCGCGTCGGCATTGGACACCCGGGCAACAAAGGCGAGGTGGCGAACTGGGTGCTGAAGAAGCCTTCGGCCGACGACCGCATCGCGATCAGCCAGACGCTGGACCGCAGCCTGAAGGCGCTGCCGCATCTGATCGCCGGGGAAATAGACAGAGCCACCGCGCTGATCCACACCAGCAAACCACCGCGCCCGAAGCCGCCTCGGCCTGCGCCCGCCGCAGCGCAGGCGGTTCAGCCCGCCGTGGGAGATGATGCGCCACCCGAAGGCGACGCAGCGGACTCAGCCAGACGCTGAAGCCGCTGGTACTTCTGCCACAGCGATTCCTGGGATTCCAGGTGTTCCGGGTGGATCGGGATGCAAGCCACCGGGCAGACCTGCACACACTGCGGCTCGTCAAAATGGCCCACACATTCGGTGCACTTGGATGGGTCGATCTCGTAAATCTCCTCACCCATGTAGATCGCCTGGTTGGGGCATTCGGGCTCGCAGACGTCGCAGTTGATGCACTCGTCGGTGATCATCAGTGCCATGTGGACCCTTTCATGTCTGCACCGGCGGGGTCACAAGCCGCGCGCCCACCCTCGGGCCGACCATTTGCGACACATCACCACCCAGCGTGGCGATCTCGCGCACCAAGGTGCTGGAGATGCACTGCAACTCGGCCTGCGGCAGCAGAAACACGGTTTCCAACGACGGCAGCAGCTTGCGGTTCATCGCTGCCATCTGGGCCTCGTAGTCGAAATCGGTGAGGTTGCGGATGCCGCGCACCACCGCATGGGCGCCCTGCTCGCGGCAAAAATCCACGATCAGGCCGTCGAACGGCAACACCCGCGCGCGACTGGAAAGCCGCTCGGTGACCTCGGTGGCCATTGCCAGCCGTTCTTTCAGCGAGAAGCGGGTTTTCTTGTGGTGTGCGATGGCGACCGCGATGATGAGTTCGTCAAACAAACCCGCCGCGCGGCGCGCCACGTCTTCGTGGCCCAGGGTGATCGGGTCAAAGGTGCCGCTGTAAACGGCGATGCGGGGAGCGTCGATGGACATGCGGTGCATTATGCGCAGCGGGTATGCGGCGCCTTCACTCGGTAGAAAGTGCCCGCAACAGGTGGAAGGCCACCGCGCCAGCTTTGCCGTGGCGGTCCAGCGCCAGACCCAGCGGCGCCAGCGCCTCGTCATTCCAGGCGTGAGGCGCTTCCAGGTAGATCAGGCCCGTGGCATTCAACGTGGCGCGAGCCGCCTGCAGCGCGCCGGTGAGCAGCGCCTCGTTGCTGCCCTCGGCAAACGGCGGATCAAGAAACACGAGATCGAGCCCGGCACCGTGGCGTTGCCGCAAGCCAGCCAGCGCATCACCGCGTTCGATGCGCAGCGCCTCAGCGCTTTGCAAACGCGCCTTGAGTTGGTGCAGGCGGGTGACCAGCGCGGCGTCTTGCTCGATCAGCACCACCTCTGCCGCACCGCGCGAAGCCGCCTCCAGACCCAGCGCCCCGGTGCCGGCAAATGCGTCCACGCAGCACCAACCGGTTAAATCTTGACCCAGCCAGTTGAAGAGCGTTTCGCGCACCCGCACCGGCGTGGGCCGCAGACCAGGACGATCGAGCACCTGCAGCGGGGTGCGCTTCCAGCGGCCACCGATGATGCGGACTTCTTGGGGCGTGGACGGCTTGGATGGCTTGGATTTTGAAGGTTTCATGCGGCGAGCTTACGCGTTGACCAGCAACGATCGGCCGGCGCTCAAGGCTTGGCGCCCACCACCACCGTGACCATGCGCGAAGGCTGTAGCACGCGGTTGAACGCGCGCTGAATATCGGCCAGGCTCACGCGCTGAACCTGCTCGGTCCAGTCGTCGAGGTAGTCGAGCGGCAGGCCGTTCCAGGCGATGCTGGCCACGTTGTCAAGCAGCTTGCGGTTGCTGTCGATGCGCAGCGAAAAGCCGTTGACGAAGTTGTCTTTCGCGCCTTGGAGCTCGGTCTCGGTTGGGCCTTCGCGCACAAAGCGGCGCAGCACATCGCGCGCGACACCGATGGCTTGGTCGGCCTGATCGGGCCGCGTGGTCAGGCCAATCTGGAAAGCACCCGCGTGCAGACCGGGCGCGAAGAAGCTGTAGACGCTGTAGCTCAGGCCGCGCTTCTCGCGCACCTCGTTCGTCAAACGCGAGGTGAAGCCGCCCCCGCCCAGGATGTGGTTGCCCACGATGAGCGGGAAAAAGTCGGGGTCGCTGCGCACAAAGCCGGGCTGACCGATCTGCACCTGCGCCTGCGCCGCATCGAACGGGATGCGCCGCTCCATCGCCGCTGTGAGCGGTTGCACCTCTGACACCGGCGGTAGTGCCACGCAGCCATTGGGCGCGAGGGCGGTCATGAGCTGGTCGACGATGCCGTCAGCCTGGGCGCGATCAATCGCACCGACCAGACTCACCTGCGCGCGGCAGGCGGCCAGGTGGCGGCGGTAAAAGTCACGCATGTCCGCCACCGCGATGGCGTTCAGCGTGGTCGGCGTGGTGTCAAACCCATAAGGGTGGTTGCCGTAGACCGCTGCGTCGAAGGCGCGCGCGGCGTGGGTGGCCGGCCGGTTTTCGGCTTCAAGCAGGGCGGCGATGGTGCGCTCACGGTCGCGCTGCCAGATGCGCTCGGGCCAGGCCGGTGCGGCGAGCTGGCGCGCGGCCAGCGCGACGGCGCCACGCAGCAGATCGGGCTCGGTGAGGGTGCGCAGCGAGACGCTGAAACGGTCGCCACTGGCGCTGGCGCCGAACTGGGCGCCCAGGTCGGCCCAGGCCTCGCCGAGCTGGTTTTCGTCCAGAGCGGGCTGGCCGGGTTGGGCTGCGACCTCGGCGAGCAACATGCCCGCCGTGACGCCGGCCAGCCCAGCCTGCGCCACCGGGTCGCGGCGGCTGCCGCCGTCCACATTGATCTGCACATCCAGCATGGGGATACTGGGACTGGGCACCAGGTAGACGCGCGCGCCGCTGGCGTGGGTCCAGTGCTGGATGGGGATCGCGGCGTGGGCGGTGCTGGTGAAAACGAGCAGCGCGAGGCTTGCGGCGAGGGACTGCAAAGAACGGTGCATGGTGGAGGGCCGCTTTGTGTGACGTTTGGTGATGGCTTGCATGTCAGTAGCGCCCCAGCGCGGGCCGGGGGCGATCAGGCGCGGCGGCTGGCCGCTTGCTCGGGTCGGGCACCAGCACCGCCGTGGTCAGCTGCTCGTCGCTGAAATAGCGTTGCGCCACTGACTTCACCTGCGCTGGCGTCACGGTGCGCAGACGCGCCATCAGCTTGTCGCCGGTGTCGATGCCCATGCCATTGATCCAGTAACTGCCCAGCTCGCGCGCTTGGTTGAACACCGAGTCGAGCTGGTAGACCTCGCCCGCGGTCCATTGGGTGATGACGCGTTTGAGCTCAGCCGGGCCGACGCCGTCACGCGCAACGCGTTGCAACTCGGCTTTCAGCGCCGCCTCGGCCGCTGCCGGCGTGACGCCAGCAGCGGGCACGGCGGTGAGCGTGAACTGCTGCGGCCCGCGACCCATGAGGCCATAAGACGCGCCGGCGCTGTCGGCGATGCGCTGGCCTGACGCGCCTTGCACCAGCGCCCGCTCCAGGCGAGCGCCGCTGTAGCCGTCGAGCACAGCCGAGAGCACGGTGAGGGCGAGTGCGTCTTGATCGCTCGCGGTGTCGCCCGCTGTCCAGCGCGGCACTTTATAGCCCAGCACCACCAGCGATTGGTCGACTGCCGCGCGGTACTCCATGCGGCGCGGGCCGGCCTGCTCGGGCTCTTCCTGCGGCTTGCGCGCGGGTACCGCGCGCGCAGGAATCTGGCCGTAAATGGCTTCGGCCAGCGCCTTGACCTGCGCCACATCGACATCGCCCGCGATCACCACCGCCGCGTTGGCTGGCACATACCAGCGGCGGTAGAAATCTCGCACGTCTTGCGGCGTCATCGCATCCAGATCGCTCATCCAACCAATGATGGGGCGGCGGTAAGGATGGGCCTGTAAGCCCATGGCGCTGAAAGCCTCGAACATACGGGCGCGCGGCGACTCTTCGACGCGCTGGCGCCGCTCTTCCTTCACCACAGCCAGTTCGCTCACGAACTCGTCGTCGGCCCACTGGTTGTTGGCGAAACGGTCGGCCTCCAGCCGCATCGCCGCCTCCAGCTGGCCCGAGGGCAGCTGCTGGTGGTAGCCGGTGGCGTCGCGGCTGGTGAAGGCGTTTTCGCGCGCGCCCAGCGCGGCCATGCGGCGCGAGAACTCGCCTGGCGCGAGACTCGGCGTACCTTTGAACAACATGTGTTCCAGCACATGCGCCACGCCCGAGGTACCGCTGACCTCGTCCATCGCGCCCACCCGCACCCAAAGCATGTGCGCCACGGTGGGCGCACGCCGGTCTGGCCGCACGATCAGCGTCATGCCGTTGGACAGAGTGAACCGCTGCGCCAGCGGCGCGGCAGCAGCCAGCGAGGTGATCTCGGAGGCTGGCAAAACCGGGGTGCCAGCGGCGTGCGCTGGCGCGAGCACTGCCGTTCCACACACCGAAACAAAGGCGAGAACCGTGGCCAGGCGGCGGGGGGATGGCGGTGTATGGCTTTTCATAGAATGAGATCGATTCTAGAGATAGCCAAATGTTCTCGTTCTTCCGAAAAAAACCTCCCGTTGCGCCTGATGGGCCAACACCCGAACCATTCGGCACCGCTGCGGTCGTGCCGCCAACACCCGCTGCTCCGTCGCCGCTTGTGTTTGTGCAGCCTAGTCAGGTGCCCTCGCTTGTATCTGCCCCCACGCGGACACCTGCTGTGCCAGTCCTGGTAGGGGTATCACTGCCAGCGCCTGAGCCTGAACTTGAACCAGCCCCGCTGGCCGAGCCAGCGCGCAAGGGCTGGCTCGACAAGCTCAAGACCGGCTTGCGCAAGACCGGTACCAGCATCGCCGCCGTTTTCACCGGCACGCGAATTGACGAGGCGCTGTATGAGGAGCTGGAAACCGCGCTGCTGATGGCCGACACCGGCGTCAAAGCCACCGAGCACCTGCTGGCCGACTTGAAGCAGCGCGTCAAAGAGAGCAAAACCACAGACCCGGCCGCTGTCAAAAGCCTGCTGGCCGACGCCATCACCGCGCTGCTGGAGCCGCTGCAAAGCGGCTGTTGATTGGTGAGCCACAAACCCACCGTGATCATGGTGGCCGGCGTCAACGGCGCGGGCAAAACCACCTCCATCGGCAAGCTCACCCGCCACCTGGCCAACGAAGGCGCCACCGTGCTGCTGGCCGCAGCCGACACCTTCCGCGCCGCCGCGCGCGAGCAGCTCGCGGTGTGGGCCGACCGCAACACAGTGGACATCATCGCGCAGGCAGGCGGCGACCCAGCCGCCGTGAGTTTCGACGCCGTCACCGCCGGCCGCGCGCGGGGCCGCGATGTGGTGCTGGTCGACACCGCCGGCCGCCTGCCGACCCAGCTGCACCTGATGGAAGAGCTGCGCAAGATCAAGCGGGTGGTGCAAAAGGCCGACCCGACCAGCCCCCATGAAGTGCTGCTGGTGATCGACGGCAACACCGGGCAGAACGCGTTGAACCAGGTGAAGGCGTTCGACGAGGTGCTTGGCCTCACCGGCCTGGTCATCACCAAGCTGGACGGCACCGCCAAGGGCGGCGTGATCTGCGCCATCGCTCGCGAGCGGCCGGTGCCGATTTATTTCATTGGCGTTGGCGAGAAGCTGGAAGACCTGGAAACGTTTGACGCGCGGGAGTTTGCGCAGGCTTTGCTGGCCTGATTGCAACGCGTGTCAGGCGCCACCACTGGCCCGCGTGGGTTGGCCGGGCGCAGTCGGCCCATGGCGGGTGATGCGTCAAGAAACGGGGCACGCCGCAGGTCCCCCGCAGCGCCAGGCGGCAATGCGGTGGCCCTTCCCGTAAGCTACTCCTACCTTTTTTTGCAGCGCCGTCGCCGTGAACCACCCGCACCCCTCCCCACCTGTTGCGTCTGTCCTGTCGCGCCGCCATCTTCTGCTCGGCGCCGCCGCTGCCAGCACCCTGCCTACCGCTTGGGCACAAGCCAAGCCACCCGCCTGGGCCGACACAGAAAGGGCCGCGCGCGGCCAGACCGTTTACTTCAACGCCTGGGCCGGCAGCGAGCGCACCAATGCCTATCTGCAGTGGGTCGGCGCCGAGGTACAAAAGGCCCATGGCGTGAAGCTGGAACACGTGAAGATCACCGACACCGCCGATGTGGTCAAGCGCGTGCGCGCGGAGAAAACCGCCGGTCGCAAGGACAACGAGGGCACGGTCGACCTGGTGTGGATCAATGGCGAAAACTTCGCCACCATGAAAAACAACAGCCTGCTGTTTGGCCCCTGGGCCGAGTCGCTGCCCAACTTCAAATACGTGGACGTGGCCGGCAAACCCACCACCCGAAACGACTTTTCCGTGCCCACCGAGGGCATGGAATCGCCCTGGGGCATGGCGCAGTTCACCCTGTTTGCCGACGGCAAACGCCTGCCCAAGCCGCCACAAAGCATGGCCGAGCTGCTCGCACTGGCGCGCAGCCAACCGGGCCGCATCACCTACCCGCGCCTGCCCGATTTCACCGGCACCACCTTCGTGAAGCAGGCCCTGATCGAACACATAGGCGACGTGGCGCTGCTGACAAAGCCGCCAGTTGAGGCCGCGTTTGCCCAGCAGACCGCCGCCCTGTGGCAGTTCCTCGACGCGCTGCACCCGCACCTGTGGCGCGGCGGCAAGCAGTTCCCGCAAAACCCAGCCGCCATCCGCCAGATGATGGCCGACGGCGAGCTGCTGCTGGCGCTCACCTTCAACCCCAACGAACCGGCCAACGAGGTCGCGGCCAAGCGGCTGTCCGCCTCCACCGTGGCCTGGCAGTTCGCCACGGGCACGATCGGCAACACGCACTTCGTGGCGATCCCGTACAACGCCCGAGCCAAGGCCGGCGCACAAGTGGTCGCCAACTTTCTGCTCTCGGCCCAGGCGCAGGCGCGCAAGGCCGACATCCAGCACTGGGGCGACCCGACCGTGCTCGACCTGAATCGTCTGCCGCCAGCCGAGCGCGCGCTGTTTCCGAGCCAGCCGTTACCGGGCCAGGTGGCGCGCGGCGCGCCGACACTGCCCGAACCGCATGCGGGCTGGGTGGAGCCACTGGAAAAAGAGTGGGCCAAGCGGTATTCGTGAACCACCTCTGTTGCTCCGCTGCGCCTCTCAAGAGGCTGAGGACCTTGGCTCCGAGCCTGCCTGCGCAGGCTTGGAAGGGGCGAAGAGGCGCCAACGCTGGCGCGGCCGCAGCCTGCATGACACGCTGGCCGGCCGGCAAAGCCGGATCGGCGGCGTTCTGGGTTGGGGGCACTTCGCGTCGGCCATGCCTGAGCTGATTCGCCCAATATGACCAACCTGCGTCGGCCTGCAACTGCCGCCTTGCTGCTGCTCGTCGCCCTGCCTTTGCTGGCTGTGGCTATCCAGGCGCTGCGGGCCTTGTTCGATGCGGCCGCTTGGGCTTCGCTGGCCGGCGATCCGCTGTGGCTGCCCGCACTGGGCTTGTCGCTTTGGACCGGCCTGGCCTCCACCGCGCTGGCCTGGTGGATCACCGCGTGGCTGCTGGCGCAGGGCTTTGTGCGCCAACGCCTGGGGGCGCTGTTGAGCGGCTTGCCGGTGATGCTGGCCACGCCGCACGCGGCCTTTGCCATCGGCCTGGTGTTTTTGATTTCGCCCAGCGGCTGGATCTTGCGCGCGCTCTCGCCCTGGCTCACCGGCTTTGACTGGCCGCCGCCCTGGCCCACCACCCAAGATCCCTGGGGCCTGGGCCTGATCGTGGCGCTCACCTTGAAGGAAATCCCGTTCCTGCTCTGGACCGCTGCCACCCAGCTGCAGCGCGACGACGTGCGCCAGCGCTGGCGCGCCGAGCACGCGCTGGCGCAGACGCTGGGCTACGCGGCGCAGCGCGCCTGGTGGCGCGTGGTCTGGCCGCAACTGGCGCCGCGCCTGTTCTGGCCGCTGCTGGCGGTGCTGGCCTATGGGCTCACCGTGGTGGACATGGCGCTGGTCATCGGCCCCGCCTCGCCGCCCACGCTCGCCGTGCTGGCCTGGCTGTGGCTGCAAGACGCTGATTTGGTGGTCAACGCGCGCGGCGCGGTGGCTGGCGGCGTGCTGGCGCTGGCGGTGCTGGTCGCGGCGCTGGGCTGGCGCGCGCTGCAAGCGGTGGCGGCACGGCGCGCACGGCGTGGCAATGGACAGCGCGGCTGGCGCCTCGAAAATGCCGTCGCAACCTCCGTTCGCCCCGAGCCTGTCGAAGGACCCACCCAGGTGTTGGCCAGCGATGCACCAGGGCTTGGACCCCTCGCCAGGCTCAGAACAGGCCAAGCTCAGCGAGACCGGGAAAGGCTGACCCAGCCCAAAAACCACACCCGGCCTTCCGCCAGCCTCAGCATTGGCCTGTGGCTGCTCACCAGCGTCTACGCCGCTGTGCTGCTGGCTCTCGCTGTGGGCAGCGTGGCCGGCGTCTGGCGCTTCCCAGCGCTGTGGCCCGACGCGCTGACCGCCCAGGCCTGGCTGAGCGTGTGGGCCAGTCTCGACACCGTGGGCACCACGCTTGGCTTGGCGCTGGCTTCCACCGCGCTCGCGCTGGTCTGGTGCGTGGCCTGGCTGGAACTCAGCCCACGCCGGTGGGACCAGGCGTTGCGCCCGCTGCTCTACCTGCCGCTGGTGTTGCCCGCTGTGCTGTGGGTGGTCGGCCTGTACAGCGTGGCGCTGCAGTGGCGGCTGGAAGGCCAGTGGTGGGGCCTGCTGCTGGCGCACACGGTAATGGTGTTGCCCTATGTGTTGCTCGCACTCTCACCCGCCTACCTCGGTTTCGACCCGCGCGCCGCCCAGCTCAGCGACAGCCTGGGCCACAGCCGCGCCACGTTTCTCTGGCGCGTGAAGTGGCCGCTGCTGCGACGCTCGCTGGTGGCCAGCGCGGCGGTGGGTTTTGCGGTCAGCGTCACGCAGTACCTGCCTACGCTCTACATCGGCGCCGGGCGCTTCGCCACCGTGACCACCGAGGCCGTCACCCTGGCCGCCGGCGCGCAGCGCTCGCTCACCAGCGCCTACGCTGGCCTGCAGTTCCTGCTGCCGGTGCTGGCTTTCGGCCTGGCCGCGTGGATCGGCCGGCCGCGGCGGTTTAGAGTGGCCAGCGCATGATCGCCGCCGGGCCGTTCCCAAGGCGCTCAGCACCGCCGGGCGCAGCATGGAGGTTGGTCCAGTGACCCTCTCCGTCCACCTCAAACAACTCGGCAGCGCCCAGCGCGTGCTGCTGCTCGATCTGCGCTTTGACGTCGCACCGGGCGAGATCCTCACCCTCATGGGCGCCAGCGGCAGCGGCAAAAGCTCGGTGCTCGCGGCAATAGCTGGCACGCTGCACAGCGTGGCCGAGGGCGCGCAGGCTTTGCGCTTTGACGGCACCATCACCCTCAATGGCACCGACCTCACCCCGCTGCCCACCGCGCGGCGCGGCATCGGCCTGCTGTTTCAAGACCCGCTGCTGTTTGCCCACATGACGGTGGCGGAAAACCTGCTGTTCGCCGTGCCGTCCGGCCCGCGCGCGCAGCGCTTGCAGCAAGTCGAGCAGGCCCTGCTGGATGCCGAGCTCGCCGGCTACGGCGAACGCGACCCAGCCACGCTCTCCGGCGGCCAACGCGCCCGCGTGGCGCTCATGCGCGCGCTGCTCGCCCAGCCCCGCGCCCTGCTGCTCGACGAGCCGTTTTCCAAGCTCGACGCCGCGCTGCGCGACCAGTTCCGCACCCTCGTGTTCGATCACATCCGCGCGCAAAACATCCCCGCCGTGCTTGTCACACACGACGCCGCTGACATCGCCGATCCAGCCCGGTTACTGGAGCTGCCAGCCCATGCCTGAACCTGCCTGCGCCTGCTTTTCCACCGCTTCACATGCTTGACCGCGCCATTCAAGCCGCCGTCAAACCGCTGCTGACCCGCGCGGCCCGCCAGCTGGTGGCCGCTGGTATCGGGGCCGACGCCATCACCGTCGCCGGCTTTGTGGTCGGCATGGCCGCTGCCGTGGCCATCGCGTTGGAGGCCTACCTTGGGGGCCTGGTGTTGCTGCTCGCCTCGCGCCTCATGGACGGGCTGGACGGCGCTGTGGCCAGAGCCACGAAACCGACCGACCGCGGCGGCTTCCTCGACATCACGCTCGACTTTGTGTTCTACGCCAGCATCCCGCTCGCCTTCGCGCTCGCCAACCCGGCACAAAACGCCCTGCCTGCGGCCGTGCTGCTCGCTGCCTTCATCGGCACCGCCAGCAGCTTCCTGGCCTTTGCCATCGTGGCCGAGAAACAACGCTTAGCGTCCACCGCCTTCCCCGACAAAAGCTTCTACTTTCTGGGCGGCCTGACCGAAGCCACCGAAACCATCGCCGCCTTCGCCGCCATGTGCCTGTGGCCAGCTGCATTTCCGCTGATTGCTTACGGGTTTGCGGTGTTGTGCGCGATCACAATCGCGATGCGGATCGGGTGGGGCTGGCAGCGGTTTGGGTGAGGGGCCTTAAGCACCGCACCCGATCTGGCGTGCTGCTCAACATGCGCGACCCAATCACCCCCTCACGGGGACAACCCGTGCCAACACCCACTGCCAGCGAAGCCCGCGCCAATATCTACCGCCTGATGGACCAAGCGGTCGAGTCGCACCAACCCGTCACCATCTCGGGCAAACGCAACGACGTTGTGCTGATCGCAGCAGAAGACTGGCGAGCGATCCAAGAAACGCTGCACCTGCTGTCGCAGCCCGGCATACGCGAATCGATCCGCGAAGGGCATGACCGAATCACCCAATCAATGCGCCCAGATGCTGGACTGATGAACCCCTGGCTTGTCGTGTTTGTCAAACACGCGCAAAAAGACGCGCAAAAGCTCTCCGCCAGCGGCCTTTAACCCAAAGCCCAGGCGTTGTTGGACATCTTGCGCGACAACCCACTTCAGAATTCACCGCCGGATGAAAAGCTGGTCGGCGATCTGACTGGCGCCTATTCCAGACGCATCAACATCCAGCACCGGCTGGTCTACCAGGTGTTGGAGACCATGCACATGGTGAAGGTGTTGCGCCTGCGGACGCACTGCGAATAGCGAAGTTTCCTGGCTGGGTCCTCCTAAGCTTTGCCATCGTTGTCGAGAAACTACGCATGGTGTCCCCCGCATTCCCCGACCAGCGATTTGCCCCTCTGAATAATCTGACCGAGGTAACCGAAATCAGCGTCGCCAAGGATAAATTGGAATCTGACCCCAATTTTCCACCGCTCGTGTTCACTATTGAACAAGGGGTGGATGGTTGCGATTTTTGCAACAAAGTCCGCCCCTCGCCGTGACTCAATGTTCGCGCAGGTTTGCAATTTCCTCGCGCAGAAAGCCCAAGACAGGTTCAGACTGCAAATTGGTGAAGAGTGGGCGGTCACCTTCACCACAATCGTCCAACGTACCGGTAGAGGTGATGCCGATCACCGCAGGCTGTCCATTCACCACCCGATACATTGGGCCGCCTGAATCGCCACTGCATGTGTTGCTGGCTGTCTTGCCATACACGTACCCAATGTGCGTTGCGTTGACAATACTCAGGTCTGCATAACCCACCGCAAAGTCGAGCACTGGCGCGCCCCAGCCTGCCAAATAAACCCGATGGCCCAGCACCGTCGGCTCTCCTGTTAGCAGCGGCAAACTCGGGTTGGGTAGGTCTACCTCAAACGTCACCACCGCCGCATCGTTGATAAACCCGGTCGGTTCGATTCGAAAATGCGGATGCACCACCCAGCTGCTGGCCATCAACCGGCCCACGTCGAGGCCGTTTTCCCACAAGGGGGTGCTCACCGCCACAGTAGATGAGGACAAACAATGCGCAGCCGTCAACACCTGGCGAGGTCCCACCACCGTACCCGAACACAGATCCATGAACATGTTGCCGGATTTGGACACATACAACTGAACCACAGGCGAACGCTCGGGCGGGATGCACACCGTGCCATTAAGAATACGCGGCACCACGCCAATCGTGGCGCACAACTGAGCCGCCGAGGGCACTGCGTCTGCCTGCCCGTTGTCGCCCCCACCGCAGGCAGTTAGAACAAATACCACCGTGCCAACCATTCCTCCCCGCACCATTGCAGCCCACGCCAATTTGGCAAATCCCGTCCAGCACATAATTTTCAGCACAGTCACTCTTTTCTGCTCCATTGTTCGATCACGGGACTTACGCAAAACCATATAAAAGTTTCGCGCGACGAAAATTATGCCCGGCGCATTCAAGCTCCCAGTGCCACAGGGTTGATGGTGGTTGCACGGTGGGCCAGGACGTCACAGGAGCCTGGAGGCAGGAACGGCTCGACCAGCAACTTGCAGCCCTGCGATTTGCGCGGCCTGGCGTTGTGGCGCAAGGCAATGGTGTGCCGATCGGCTTGGCTGTGCACGCTCAGGTCGGGGCCCTTGGGCAGTGTGCGGCGCAGCAAGCCGTTGGTGTTCTTGTTGATGCCGCGCGCTCACAGGCTGTGCTCGTGCGCAAAGCACACCGGAATGCCGAGGGCCTGAGACAGCGCCTGGTGGTGCGCTGCCTCACGCCCTATGTCGTGCGCCATGCTCAGGCGTATGGCCGCATCGAATCGGTTGAGCACAAGGCCAGCGCTGCACGGTCGTCAGCTTCTGAAATCGCACGCGCCAGCAGCTTCAGAATCTGGCAGCGCAGCTCGCCTCTGGGTATGGCGCAGAGTGCGGTGTAGACCGTCTCGTGGCTGATGTGCACAGCGTCAGGCGTGCACTGGAATGTGCCGTTTACCTGCTTGGGCGAGAGACCCCCCGCCGTGCATCGGCCACCCAAGGCCAAAGTGGGTTGCATTGAACCACCTTGCTTGCCACGCGGGCTTGCGCGGGCCAAGCGCAGGGCACGCTGGTGGGCCTTGGCGCAGCGGTAGCCGCAGGCTTTGCCCGGGCGACCAAGGCTGGGTGCAGCCAGCGTCTCGGCCACGGTGCCGCCGTTGAACGCGAGCTCACGCAAGCTGGACGGGGCGCTGCGGCACAGCTTGCAGGCACTGGGCCGCGAGCTGCAACGGTGATGAAGCACGACTTTCATCGCGACGCCCTCCTCAACGCTCAGATGGGTATGGGGCTTGGACATGCCGCAGGTTCTCCACAAAGAAAGTGTTGCACTTGGGCTCTGAGAGCCGCCCATATTTAACCTCAAACATCACCCGTCAACTGCCAACTGCCAACTGCCAACTGCCAACTGCCAACTGC